>JACLAC010002064.1_pt1 | contig 13961 bp, 11 predicted proteins | sample 8027881 | NCBI WGS metagenome assembly JACLAC01 (sample SAMN15725517, study PRJNA655200) | protist metagenome | isolation source: fluorescence activated cell sorting (FACS) single amplified genomes of... | place: Spain: Blaines Bay Microbial Observatory, Mediterranean Sea | collected 2016-01-19 | reverse complement strand
CATTCTAGGAGTTTGATTTTGGCTACTAAAGCTCTGTTACTAGACTCTAATTCTCTTCCACAACTACTCAACTTAAGAATGTAGATCTATCTGGATTTTGGAACAACTTATCTCACACTGCTCGATACTCAGACAATTATGGATATTGTAACTTTGTTTGCTACAGTCCTATCGCTGTAGCAATGGTGATTTCTGAAGACAGCTTGTGGATCCTTTTGATATCGGTCATTTAGTGTGCTCAAACTGCCTGTATTCTATTAGAAGTCTGGTGCGGACCAGTGGGTTAAACTGTTCTTTGGGAATGCCAGGAAGAGCTTAAAAAAAACTTTTTGAAGTCGGGTGGAAGGAAAGCATTGACCCAGCCTTTGTTGACACTTACGAGATATCTTACACAGATACTATGAATACTGTCTGCAATTGATTCGGCCTGGCGGGTTGATTTTGGTGGACAATGTCCTGTGGGGCAGCCAAGTAGCTGACGCTTCGAATCATGATAAAGACACAGAAGCTCTACGAATATTCAATGCGGCTCTGTCCAGTGATCAACTTTTAGAGTACTTGCGAAAAAATTCTTTGAGAGAGCCAGATGTTTTAAGAGAACTTCGTGAAGCAACACAGAAACTTCCCAATTCAGGAATGCAAATCTCTCCAGAGCAGGGCCAGCTGATGTCAATACTGGTCAAACTGATCAACGCCCGCAAGATTGTTGAGATTGGAACCTTCACAGGCTACAGCTCTACAGTTATGGCTTTGGCGATGCCTGAAGATAGCCAGTTGATCGCTTTTGATATCAGTGAAGAGTACACTCGGACAGCACGTGTATTTTGGAAAAAGGCCGGTGTGGACCAACAGGTCAAACTGATTCTAGGGGATGCAAAGGAGAGCTTAAAACACTTCTTGGAGTCGGGTGGGGAGGCAAGCGTTGACCTAGCCTTTATTGACGCTGACAAGACATCTTACATAGAGTACTATGAATATTGTCTGCAATTGATTCGGCCTGGTGGGTTGATTTTGGTAGACAATGTCCTGTGGGGCGGTCAGGTAGCTGAAGTTTCAAATCAAGATAAAGACACAGAAGCTCTTCGAGTTTTCAATTTGAAGCTGTTTGATGACCAGCGTGTTGACGTGTGCATGGTGCCGATTGGAGATGGACTGACCATTGCTCGAAAACGCTGAAGACCTCTCAGTCCAAACAATACTGTAACCTCAAAATGAGGAGCTGATTCTCAACATATCTTCCGTGTTTCCGGAAAGCACGAGATCCGCATATTTTTGAGGTTGATCACGAAGCACATATTCATCTTCCTCTGCCATCCACTCTTGCCAAAGTGGCAGGATCTCCTTACCGTCCCTTTCTATTCCGCGCTTCAGCCGTACTTCCCGATCTGTATGAATGTAGATTGAAAAACTAAGATAACGACGGAACTCTGATCTCGAAGCACTAACACCCTCGAGTATGACAACATTACAGGGTTCCAATATTTCCCACTGTCCCAGTTGGTTGGCCTGCCAATCAAACTTCTGATAGTGAGCTACATGGTTTTTTCGCAGGGGTTCCAAAACTTGTTCAATTAGTCGTGGGTACCAGTCGATAGGATGATTCCAGGAAGCAAAATCATCAGTATGTATGACAGGGCAGTTTTCGAGAGTCCCAGCTAGACTTGCAGCAAAAGTTGTCTTACCAGCCCCACCGCAGCCATCGATTGCTACAATACGCGTTTTCATTTGATCTGGAAATGTGGCTGTCAAGATGAGCTTTTTGATTTCAAGTAAAAGTTGCATGAAGTAGAAGCTGTAGCGAAAATTTTGAAATAGTTTTTAAGATACCATCCTCTGAAGCTCTGGCAAAATAATTTACTTCGATCGGAAGAGTTGAGCTTTCATGCCTAATTGAACAAAAAATTGGGCAGAGCAAAATCGATTTTCTCAAAGGTAAAAAGTATTTCGACAAAAATCGCACAGCCTAGATACTTACTGCGAGCTAAATAATTAATTTTTAAATCAGTTAGTTAGCATGGAAATTAGGTGACTTTAAAAGCGCAGGCAAGCTTAAACAGTCCGAGACTAGATTGGAGCAAACTAAAATATTGGGCTACTTGGGCGAATAGGGATAGAGGTTTTTGCAAATAGAAAATTTATGTTTGACAAATAAACCTTTTTTCGGTTTATTAGCTGATAATTATTTATAACAACGTTGTCATTAGTATAATTCTTTTAGTAAAAATGAGTTTGGCGACAATGTCTGATGTTGCTAAAGCGGCCGGGGTATCGGTGAAAACCGTGTCGAGAGCTTTAAATAAGGAGCCCAACGTCCAATCATCAACTCGAGATAGTGTGCTCAAGTTCATGCGTCAACTAGACTATGCGCCGTTCACGGCAGCCCGAACGATGCGTACTAAGAAGACTGGATTAATTGGTGTAATGACTAGAGCGATAACCTCGGTGTCGATGATTCCAGATATAGCAGATCTTCCTGCAGTCAATCTGCTCAAAGGAATCCAGACCGTGATGGGTCAGTCTGAAATGTCAATGATGGTCGCAGATACAGGAGAAAACTCATCAAACTTTCTGAAATTAGCACAGACTTTCAGGGAGCACCAAGCAGAAGGAATTCTGTACGTAGCTAATTACCATCAGGAATTCGATCCTCCTACTGCATTTCTCGACATACCGACTGTGCTGGTTAATTGCTTTGACAAAAAGCAGAAATTCTCAGCAGTGGTACCAGATGATGATGAGGGAGGTTACCTTGCAGCAGAGGCGGCACTATCGAAAGGTCATCAGCGTACCGGACTAATAACACTTCCAGAGAATATTATTGCTTCCAAACAAAGGAAAACAGGCTATATCAGAGCACACAAGGAGCGAGGTATAGCAGTAGATCAGGACTTAATTTCGAGTGTGGGAGATGCGGGTGATTCTCTGGATGAGGAACAGGAGAAGCTAAAAAAGACGCTGCAGTCAATGCTAAGTCTAGAGCAGCCACCGACGGCTATATGCTGTGGAAATGACAAAATGGCAATGAACGTCTACATGCAACTATAAAAGTGGAATATCTCCATACCGGAACAGCTCTCGATCATGGGTTTCGACGACTATAACCTAATCTCCGGACTACTAAATCCAAAACTAGCGACTGTTAAACTACCATATGCAGAGATCGGCGAGAAAGCTGCATCTTTATTAATTGCACAAATGGAAGTGGCCAAAGGAAGAAATAAACGAACAAAATTGATTAATCAAATGCTCGGTCCAGTCATATGGCGGAATTCTGTAAAGAACTTTCTATGGAAGAAAACTTTACAGCTTTTTTCATTCACATAAGCTAAAAGGAGAAGTAAAATGACTTAAACTACTAACAGGCCAATGAAAAAGTCTAATCTGAGTATCGTACAGTATCTTAAACTGAACAAATTCAATAGATAAGGACAATATGCTGAAAGCAATATTTAAAGCAGTCTTTACAGCCGGCATTATTATCACATCAGCGGTAAATGCATCCGGCAAAGAATACAATGAAGCACCGATGTTAGCTAAGATGGTGAAAGAAGGTAAACTACCACCAGTTGAAGAAAGACTTCCAGATGACCCTTGGGTAATTGGGCCAGGGACGTTTATCGGTGAAGAATGGATGGATTTCCAGATTGGTAATTACAGTGATGGTAAATTCTTGGTTACTGCTGATATTGCACCGAGAAATTATCAAATTGGGATTGCTGCAGGAAACTTACTGATCGCACCAGATCAGAGTACTTCACCTGATAAAGTGAAGGGAGCATTGGCTGAATGGGTTAAATGGAATGATGATTATTCAAAATACACAATAAAAATAAGACCAGGTTTGAAATGGTCGGATGGCCATCCCGTTACAACTGAAGATGTAAGGTTTGTATTCGAAGATATATACGAATACGAACCGTTGGGCATACCATGTGGTTCCCACAGGAGATCATTGTATACGCAAATGGATCCAAGACAGGATTGTGGTAAGTTGGATATTATTGATAAACATACGTTTTCAATCACATTCAGCAAACCATATGGGTACTTTCTTTCAGAACTAACGACCTGGATCCAAGACCACATGCAATTGATCCAGCCCTCACACTTTCTCAAAAAATTACATCCAAAATATACTGATGAGTCGAAATTAAACGAAATGGCAAAAGAGCATGGTGTGGAGGGATTCAAACAATTATTTGCTATTTATGAAAGTGTACATTGGGATATTTGTTGTGGAAATGAGCCAAGATTAGTTGATCTTCCAACATTGTATCCATGGAAACTGGTAGAAAGAAACGAAGATATGATGAGGGTTGAAAGAAATCCTTATTATGCCGGAGTTGATCCAGAAGGTAATCAACTACCTTACATCGATGGAATCATAACATACGGGATTAATGACAAAGAAGCACTTATCATGAAACTGGTGTCGGGTGAGGTAGATTTTTCGAATTCAGATTTCATGAAAATAAGTGACATGCCTACATATATACAAAATGCAGAAAGAGGTGGGTATAATGTGGTGATGACAGGTTCAATCAATGGTCCCCCAACACTGTATGTAAACCAGGATTGGGATTATGAAAATCCAGATAGTCAATGGCAAAAAATGATACAGGATGAAAATAATCATTTTACCAAAGCCCTTGCTCTGGCAATAGATAGTGAAGATATTAATAATTCACTATATTTCAATTTATATGGGATGCCTACGATCACATCAGCAGAATATAACCCAAAAAAGGCGAATGAACTGCTAGATAAAGCTGGGATGAATAAAAGAGATGATGATGGATATCGGACATATCCTGATGGATCTCCTTTTAGAGGAACAATTCTAACGGCAAATATGTCACCAGATATGATCGATATTTGCTTTATGCTAACAAAATATTTTCAAGCAGTAGGTTTAAACATCAATGCTAAAATGGTTACGAGTCAGGTACTAAGAGCAAGGACTAAAAGTAATGAAATGCCCTTCAAAGTACTTTGGCACGACGAACCAATATGGTATTCAGGGATATCAAGAGATTATGATGTGTGCATGAAAGGTGATTGGAGTTGTCAGACGAAAAAATACATGGAGACCAAGGGGAAGGAAGGGTATAAACCACCAGCACATATGGTTAAATATTATGATATGAATGCAGCACGAATGGCTGTTCCACCTGAATCACCAGAAGGACAGGAGCTTTTCAACAACTTGTTAAGCTGGTTCTCGGAAGGTAACGCTTTAGTGTGGCCAATTGGTAAGATCCAAGTGCCAAATATATTTAAGAAGAATATTAAAAATATTCCACGCGAAGGCTATCCGTACAACCTTGGAATATCAGAATCAGCACCGATATGGTTTGTTGAAAATGAATGAAAATCTAAATAAATGAGGTAAGTGTGATGTTAGGGAAATAAAGTAAGATCAAAATATAACAACGGCACAAAGCTAAGATTGTTAAGGATATATACTTTATTTCTTTGTAAAAAAATTAAAATTGTCCAAGGGAGGTGCCGCCCTTGGACCGCAAATTAAAAGAAATCAAAAGAATAAAAAAGCAAAAAAAGCGTAAAGAAATTTAATCTACTTTCAGGCAAACTCTGAAGGCGTTCTCAAAATTAAAAATAGTAACACGGCCAGTTGCAAAGTGAAATGTAGTCAAATACTTTCTGTTTTGAATTATCAAATATTAAAATCAAGATCAAAAAAACAAGGTTAATGATATAATTGGTTAGCTGCAAATAACAATAGGCCCATCAATAACGTAAAAAGCCAAATATAAAGAAGTTAAACTTCCAAGAAAACTAATGATTCTTTACACAATTAAAAGAATATTTTATCTTTTCCCACTTGCAATTCTAATATCTATAATATCATTCATCATTATTCAGCTACCACCCGGAGACTACGTAACTGAGTGGGAATATAATATGATTGCTCAAGGGTACAATCCAACAGAAGAAGAAATTTTAATGTTAAAGGAAAGGTATCATTTAGATAAAACTTATGTTGAGCAGTATGTAAGGTGGATGTCAAACATAATATTTTATGGGGATTTTGGTGTATCATTTACTTACAATAAACCAGTAAGTGATATTCTGAGTGAACGTGTACCAAGAACAATTGCAATTAGTTTGGGTGCGATACTAGTACAATGGATAATTGCTATTCCAATAGGGATTTTTTCTGCAATAAGGAAGTATAGTGTTTTCGATTATATTTTTACTCTAATTGGTTTCATTGGTATATCTATACCAGGGTTTATGTTCGCAATTGTACTTGTTTATCTTGTATACGTAAATACAGGTTATGCAATTACCGGATTATATTCTGAACCTTTTAGGAATGCACCATGGGATATTAATAAGTTTTTCGATTTAATGAAGAATATAAGTATTCCATTGATCGTTCTTGGAAGTTCAGGCGCAGCTGTGATTATAAGAATATTAAGAAGTTCAATGCTGGATGAATTAGAAAAACAATATGTTACAACTGCAAGAAGCAAGGGAATGTCTGAGATAAAAATTCTATTTAAATACCCATTCAGAATTGCTGTAAACCCTCTCATAAGCACGATAGGTTGGTTATTGCCAGCAGCCGTTGGTGGAGAAGTTGTTATATCCAAAGTACTAAATATGCCGACAACCGGTCCAGTATTGTTAAAAGCCTTAATGGGCGAAGATATGTACTTAGCAGGTGGTATACTCTTCATCTTGAGTATCTTAACAATCATTGGGACATTAATCTCAGATATTTTACTTGCGATGTTAGATCCAAGAATAAGATATGAGTAGGACTGTTGAAAGATATGGAAAAATATCAAAAAAAGTTACTTGATAAGTATAAGTCCCAACAAAATAGGTATAAAGATTATCAGGAAGTTCTTTATAGTGCTTCTCAGTTCAAACTGATACGAATAAAGTTCAAAAAACACAAACTTGCACAGGTAAGTCTCTACATCTTAGCGCTATTTTATATTACAGCTCTCTTCGCGGAGTTTGTTGCTCCTTATGCGAAAAGCTTTAGAGTTGCAGATCGTCAGTTTATTCCACCAAATGCAATACACATTTTCGACGAATCGAAAAGATTAACAAGACCATTCATCTATGAGTATACTAAAACTTTAGATAAGAAAACATTTAAGTGGATCTACAAGGAAAATAAAGAAAAAACCTTAGAAATTAAATTTTTTTGTACTGTTGAACCGTACGATTTAATTGGGATAGTCAAAGTATCTAAAAAGTTATTTTGCACGGAAACAGGATATGTACATCTATTTGGTACAAATAAATTAGGTTTAGATTTATTTTCACAAACAATTTATGCTTCAAGAATATCACTTTGTGTTGGGCTTGTTGGAGTTTTCCTTAGCTTTGTAATTGGTGTGCTGCTCGGTGGCATATCTGGTTATTTTGGTGGATCCATTGACAATATAATTCAAAGATTAATTGAACTTTTCATCAGTATTCCTCAAATTCCCCTTTGGATTGCGCTCTCAGCCGCGGTGCCTGATCACTGGTCTGGAATTCAAACATTTTTTGCGATTACTATCATACTATCTTTTGTCGGATGGACTGGATTAGCAAGAGTCGTAAGGGGCCGTTTAATTTCTCTTAGAGAAGAAGATTATGTGATGGCTGCAAAAATCTCTAATGCCAGTAATTTTACTATAATAAAAAGACATTTAATTCCAGGCTTTTTCAGCTACTTGATCGTGCATGCAACACTTTCTGTTCCACAAATGATTCTTGGTGAAACAACATTGAGTTTCTTGGGACTTGGTATACTTCCTCCAGAAACAAGTTGGGGCGCACTTCTTCAAGATGCTCAGCAAATTACAATGATAGCAAATTATCCGTGGTATCTTATCCCATGCTTGTTTGTAATAGTTTCGGTTCTTCTTTTCAATTTTATTGGAGATGGAATAAGAGATGCTGCCGATCCCTACTCACAGTGAAGAATCTATAAGATTATCTATCCAAAATTTAAAAACTTTCTTTTTTTTAGATGAGGGCCTACTAAAAGCTGTAAATGGTGTCAGTTTTGACCTCAGAAAAAGAGAAGTTATTGGGATCATCGGTGAATCAGGTTGTGGAAAATCAGTCCTTGTTCGTTCACTGATCAATATTATCAGGAAACCTGGCTATATTATTTCTGGTTCTATCAAATTAATGCAAGATAGTGGAAATGAAATAGATATTGCCAAACTGAGATCCTCAGATAGGCAACTTAGGAAAATTAGAGGAAGGGAAATCTCTATAATTTTTCAGGAACCAATGACGAGCCTATCACCAGTTCATACTGTAGGTTCACAAATACTCGAGTCTTTTCTTTTGCATCAACGAGTTTCAGTGGTGGAAGCTAAACGTGCTACAATTGAGATGATTAATTCGGTTGGCATTCCCAATCCTGATCAAAGATATCATGAATATCCTTACCAGCTTTCTGGTGGCATGCGCCAAAGAATTATGATTGCAATGGCTCTTTCATGCAAACCAAAAGTTCTGATTGCTGATGAACCTACGACTGCGTTAGATGTAACTGTACAAGCTCAGATTCTTGATTTAATAAATTCTTTAAAAAATAAATATGACACTTCTATCATCTACATTACGCATGATTTAGGTGTTATCGCTGAAACCAGTGATATTGTTTGTGTCATGTACCTTGGAAGAATAGTTGAGATCGCCACTACTAAGGAAATCTTTTCAAATCCACAACACCCTTACACGCAAGCCCTTATTAAATCTATTCCCAGAATTGATAAAGTAGATCAAAAATTAGATCCTATTGAAGGGAATGTGCCAATTCCAATTAATTTACCTTGGCAATGTAGTTTTTATAACAGATGCAAATTTGCAACTCTGAAGTGCGCTAATTCGGTACCAAGTCTACAGGGAACGGATCATCATAAAGTAAGCTGCTTCTTGCACAGTAGTTCAGAAGAGAAGGATGATGAGTGGAGTAGTATCTAATTTACTTGAAGTTCGAAATCTTGCAAAATCTTTTGCTGTTTCTAAAGGTGTTTTCGGTAGGAATAAGGGTTATCTGAAAGCAGTGAATGATGTTTCATTCGATTTACAAAAAGGTGAATCACTTGGAATTGTAGGTGAGTCTGGATCAGGCAAAACAACTCTTGGCAGATGTTTGATCCGAGGTATTAAACCTACTAATGGTTCAATCCTTTTCAGAACGGCCGATACAACGATGGATCTTTCTTCTGTCGATGATCGTACGATAAGAAATGTGCGCAAACATTTTCACATGATTTTTCAAGATCCTTATTCTTCGCTCAACCCTACAATGACCGTGCTAGAACTTGTTAAAGAACCATTGATTTACAATGGTATTGCAACTGGTGAACGTGCTAACGAATTGGTGTTTAGTGTACTCGAAGAAGTGGGTCTTGAAAAAAAACATGCTCACAGGTATGCACATGCTTTCAGCGGTGGTCAACGGCAACGAATTGGTATTGCGAGATCTTTAATTACCAAACCTGAACTCATAATCTGTGATGAGCCCGTTTCGGCTCTCGATGTATCCGTTCAAGCTCAGATCTTAAATCTTCTGGAGTTACTTAAAAATAAGTTTGGTTTGACTTACATTTTCATATCACATGACTTGAGTGTTATTAAACATATTACTGACCGTGTTGCCGTAATGTATGTTGGTAAAATTATTGAAATAGCAAAAACAGATTCTCTGTTTGATAAGCCACAACATCCCTACACAGAGGCTCTTCTTTCAGCTGTACCAATTCCTGATCCTTCACACCAGTCTAAGAAAATTATTCTCTCTGGTGAGATACCTAATCCTGTTTCTCCTCCCAAAGGATGTTTCTTTCATCCCAGATGTAGGTATGCTCAATCAAAATGTGAAACTGAAGCACCTATTCTTAAAAGTCTAGGAAATCAGCATTATTCTGCTTGTCATTTTCCTGGCCAATTTGGCTCTAAGTAAAAACTTACCAGAATTAAATATAATGGTTTCTTCATCTGATGACCTTGTTCTTAATTATCATATCATGCATCCAGGTGGGGCGAGTGAACCTGCAGATCCCAATGGTGCTTTTTTTTATGGGAATAAATATCATCTTCATTACATCCTGCAGCATGATTATCGATTTGGAGATAACTCGAAGAAATCATACTCATATATTCACATTACAAGTGATGACTTATTAAACTGGCATTGGGAAAAAACTACTTTACAGCCATCTTTTACCGGTCATGGGATGTATAGTGGTACTGGTTTTTTGACCAAATCTGGTACTCCAGCAATCATTTATCATGGTGAATCCACAAGTAACAATTTTATTGTTACTGCCAATGACGATGGACTAAATTCATGGAATGCACCAGTGGCTATTCAAACAGAAGATTTGCCTGATGGCCCACATGATCGATGGGATCCCGATTGTTTTGTAGTTGGCGACCAATATTATTCAATATCTGGTGGCAGAGAACAAAAACTTTTCAGATCCTCTGATCTGTATGATTGGAAATATGTTGGAAATTTTTTGGCTAATGAAATTGCTGATGTTGTTTATGGTGAAGATATCTCGTGCCCAAACTTTTTTAAATTGGGAAGTAGATGGATTCTACTATGTATAAGTCATTCTTTTGGATGTAGATATTACGTGGGTGATTGGGACGCGTCTTCTGAACAGTTTGTCCCCACTTATCACCACAGACTCAATTGGCCCTCACCTGGTTCTGATTTAGTCAATACAGTAAACCGTGATTTCTTTGCACCTGAATCCCTGGAGACTCCTGATAAAAGACGTGTTATGTGGGCTTGGCTTAGAGAAAAATCAATTCAATCTTTATCCATTCAATCATTGCCCTGCGAAATATCTCTTTTGAATGATACTCAACTCGCTTTCAATCCCCTGAAGGAACTTCAGTCATTAAGATTTGCAAACCAGTCATTCAGCGATATTACTGTAATCCCTAAGTCGGTGAGTCATACGACTCATAGTGGATATGATCTTTACAAAGTAATTGAAACCGATTGTGATGCCTTCGAAATTTTATTGAGAATAAATTCTGATCAATTTTACAGGAAACGCTTCGGAATTGTCCTTTTTGGCTCGGATAGATCCTCAGGTTTACAGGTTTTCTTTTCCAGAGAATCAGGATGTATCCATTTAGGAAAAAAGATTATTCCATTCAATTATGATCATGTTGCTACAAAACCTGTTTTTGATTTAAGGGTATTTGTAGATAAATATTTAATTGAGGTTTTTTTTGATGAGTATTTGTTTGGAAGTACTATCTACCTTGATTATGTTAAAGGTAATGAATTTCTAGTTTATGCTTATGGTAAAAATTTAAATATAAATTCAATAGAATTTTGGCAGCTCCAGAAATGTAACCAGGGATTTCTAGAAGCTAAAGAAAATTTAATATGGCAACCTGATACCTTCGCTTAACTCTTAGTATTTTATTTGAGAAAAATTTATGAAATCTGTACCGCCTTCAAAAGTTCCTTTCTTTAACTTTTCTTCTTCACTTCCTGAACAGCAAAGAGAACTTGAGGGTAACCCACTCCTTGAAAGAATGAGTGAATCCCGGATGCGGATAAAGGGCGATAAATTCCGTCCTAAATATCATTATGTCAATCCTGAAGGAAATTTAAACGACCCCAATGGGCTATGTTTTTGGCAGGGCAGTTGGCACCTTTTTTATCAAGCATATCCTCCAGAAGACACAAGGCAACATTGGGGTCATGCAATAAGTCATGATTTGATTCATTGGAGAGATCTACCGTATGCAATTTACCCTGGTCCAGAAAACTGTTCTTTTTCTGGTGCAACTTTAGTTGAGGAGAATCGTGTTATTGCAATGTATCATGGCACTGAAGTCGGTAATATTGTGGCCATATCTGATGACCCTCTTCTACTCAATTGGAAGAAGCTCACAAATGCCGCTGTTATACCGCTGAATACACCTGACAGGGGTAGAGCTTACCAGCTTGATAAATTTTCAGTCTACGATCCTTGTATATGGAAATGTCGGGATCATTATTATTCTTTATCTGGAGGTGTCGAATCTACTGGCCCTCTAGGACACTATGTGGCTGCTGATTTTCTTTTTAAGTCAAAAGATCTAATCAACTGGGAGTTCGTTCATTCTTTTATTGAAGACGATATTTTTACAAGAATCGGCGATGATGGCGCATGTCCGTACTTCTGGCCTATTGGCGATCAGCATATTTTGTTATTTTTCAGCCATATGTCAGGTGGGCAATATATTTTAGGTTCATACGATATAGGTAAACAGAAATTCAGTGCTGAAAAACATGGTCTGTTTAATTTTGGTGCAGCTCATCCTTCAGGTGTGCACGCACCTTCAGCAGCACCTTGTGAGGATGGTAGTGTAATTGTCATATTCAATATGAACAAAGGAAAGAAGTGTGATGGTTGGGATCAAATAATGACGCTCCCAAGGAAATTGTCACTAAACTCTAGTGGTTGTTTAGAAATGACTCCTGCTGGTGATCTACAATCTCTCCGAGACAAGCACACCCACATTAGTCATCAATCGATTCAACACAATGAAGAATTGAAAATCAAAGAAATCCACTCAAATTGCTGTGAACTCGACTTTAAGTTACATATAAAAGACTGCTCATTTTTCGCCATAGATTTGCTTTCCTCTGCAGATAAATCTGAATACACAAGGATATGCTTTTATCCATATAGAGGTTTTAATGATAGGTTTAGAACTTCTCACCTATTACCTGAGAGTAATGCTGGTGTTACCAAATCAAAGGGTAATCAAAGTATAGTTTCAATTGACTCTAGTAATTCTTCTATTCTTTCTGATGTTATGATACGGCCACCGGAGTGTGGCCCTTTCGATCTTGATCCAAGTGGAGTTGTAGATGTCAAAATATTTATTGATTGCAGTGTAGTTGAAGTCTTTGTTGGAAATCAACAATGCTTAGCTGTTCGTGTATACCCCAGTTTAGAAGATAGTAAAGGTCTATCAGTGAAAAGTTATGGTGGTAAAGCAGAAATTCTCAATCTTAATGTGTGGGAGATGAAAAGCATTTACGAAAACATAGATTAAGAATTTGTTATGTTTTTTTTGGGTACTGCTGGATTTTATTCAAGTTCTCTCAGGAATGAGAAAAAATCTATGTTTTCTGTTGCTGAATCTGCAATTCAGTCAGCTTTAGAACTTGGTATAACTCACATTGATACAGCGAATATTTATGGTAATGGAGAGTCAGAAACTATAATCGGTAGAATTTTCAGAAAAGATCAATCTCTCAGAGAAAAAATATTTTTACAGACTAAATGTGGAATTAAATTTTCTAAAGCTGATAATAAAATTTATTATGATACCAGCAAAAATCATATAGTTTCTCAAGTAGAAGCCAGCCTGAAAAAAATGGGTACGGATAGATTAGATTCCTTGCTTATCCATAGACCCAACCCTTTGATGTCTGCCCAAGAAATCTCCGAAGCTGTTGTAACACTGGTCGACTCAGGGAAAATATTGAATTTTGGGGTCAGTAACTTTTCGCCTTTTCAGATCGAACTTTTAAGAAAAAATATTCCTCTCCCTATTTACACAAACCAAGTCCAACTTAATCTCATCCACACAATTCTTCTTGATACTGGAATCGAAGGCTTCAGTGAATCAATCGAATATCCGATTGGTAACGGTACGTTAGAATATTGCCAATTTAATGATATCATTATTCAAGTTTGGTCGCCTATCGCAAGAGGTATCTTGACGGCAAATAATACTGTTCCCATGAGTCCTAACCAAAATCTTAAAATCTCTATTTTGAAAGAAAAACTATCTAATTTATCTATCAAATATGAGTGTACTCCAGAATCCATCTTAATTGCTTGGCTACTAAAGATTCCATGCAAAGTTAGTCCTATAATTGGTTCTCTAGATTTCCGCACTATGAAAGCCTGCGTCGATGGAAATAAAGTTGAATTGAA
>JACLAC010016608.1_pt1 | contig 13966 bp, 16 predicted proteins | sample 8027881 | NCBI WGS metagenome assembly JACLAC01 (sample SAMN15725517, study PRJNA655200) | protist metagenome | isolation source: fluorescence activated cell sorting (FACS) single amplified genomes of... | place: Spain: Blaines Bay Microbial Observatory, Mediterranean Sea | collected 2016-01-19 | reverse complement strand
CCGATGAAGCAAGGCTACAGCAACAAGCTTGTTGGACAATCAGGTGAGTATCTCGTAGCAGCTGAACTATCCCGTAGAGGTTTAATCGCCACAACTTTTACGGGAAATGTACCTCACTACGACATCGTTGCCTCCGATGAAGATGGTCGGCACATATCTGTGCAGGTTAAAACCATTCGGAAAGGTGCTTGGCAAAGTGACATTTCAAAGTATTGTGAAATTGACTTCGACGGGAAGAAGCAATTAATTGGACAAAACAAAGTATGTCCAATAAAGCGCTTGGTGATGGTTTTTGTGGAGCTTGCCGAAGAGTATGGGAAGGATCAGTTTTACGTTCTCAGATGGGAAGATTTTCGGGATGCTGCAGTTTTACATCACAAGAATTATTTGGCCAAACACAATGGGATTCGGCCTAAGAAGTGGGATTCATTGCACTTTTCAATTTCAGTATCTGAACTGAAACGATTTGAGGATTGTTGGGAGATTGTAGAAAAGAATCTTTTGTAGGGTCTCCTGAGCAATCAACATCTCCTTAGTAAGCTTATTTTTGGCTCTCAGGTATCAATATGAATGCTGAATCAATTAAAAGAGATTGGAGATCAAGAGGCTACAGTTTTGGCACTTTTCAAGACCCACCAAACAGAGTTTGGGCAGACTTTGTCCACAAGACTGATGAACTAGTCGTGCTTGCAGAAGGAGAAATTGAAATTGAGATCGAAGGCAAAGCAAAACGACCCAAAGTAGGAGAAGAAATTTTCATTCCTGCCAATGCTCAACATACAGTCAGAAACATTGGCTCAAAGGATAATGTTTGGTACTACGGCTACAAACAAGACTAGTTCGGTTTTGAATGCTGCAGCAGCCAATCATAGAGTTCGTCATTGTTGTAGGCTTCCGTCCAAGCATCATGCTGACCTTCATTGAAGGTGGTCAGCTTAGCACTCCCTCCTGCAGCATTGACTCCTTCCACCATACTTACTGAATCCTGATAGGGGATCACATCATCTCTTTTATCATGAAATGCCCATACAGGAAGATTCTTGAGCCTTTCCATGAAGTAAGGGCTCACAAATAAGCCACCCCCACATACAGGGGCAATAGCAGCAAATCGCTCAGGATATTCATGAGATATTTGCCAAGTCCCGTACCCTCCCATGCTCAGTCCTGTTAAATAGATGCGGGTTGTGTCAATAGAGTAATTCTCGGTAATCTGATCAATCAGTCCCATGATGACATTGCCCCTCCAATAAAACCCTGAAGGACATTGAGGACTGACTAGCACAAAGGGAAACTGCTTGCCCTCAGCTGTCAATTTTGGGGGACCGTGATCTCTGACGATATTTAAATCATCTCCACTCTGACCATATCCATGTAAGAAAACGACAAGAGGCCAATTCGTCTTTTCATCATAGTCTTTGGGTAGATCAAGCAGGTATTGAGCACTAACTTCTTGGGTGAATGATCTAGTGAATTGCATTTGGAATTCTCTGATTAAACTCAAGCCTGATTAGAGAAAAGTGATTGTTGTCAAGAATGATTTTATCACATCAAGCACTGTAACCACTGAGGTCATGAAGCTCACTTGCTAGGTACCGAATCCGATCATGTTCATACAAACGATCGAACATCCAATCAGGGAAGGAATAGCAGCCGTAGATTCTTCCTGCTAGCTGTCCTGTCACTGCTCCCACTGTATCTGCGTCATGTCCCCTGTTGACTGCCGTAACTACTGCTTCTTCAAATGAATCTGTATTCTCAACAGCCCACCACGTGCATTGATAAGTTTCTTTGACATAGCCTCCTGACTTTACCTCCTTACGATGAGTATCTACAGGGAATTTGAGATACCGATATTCTTCCAATGCTTTGCCAACCCAAAGCTCTCTTGCAAAAGCCTCACTGTATTGCAGACACTCTGTGCAACCGTGAGTGAGTCTTGTTTGAAGCAGAGCATTTTCTACTGCCTCTCTTTCATTTCTTGCCGCAATGATCACGGGAGCCATTCTCATGAGAGCTCCATTGCCTGCACTGTGGGGATCGGTTGGCCCACAGTAAGGATCAGATTTGTCCTTCTTGTATTTCCCTAGAGCCATTTGGCAAGTCATCCCAATGTCAAAACAAGTGCCTGTGCTAGAGAACTCACCATCAGTCATCCAACTGACGAAGTTTTCCATAATGAGATGAGGATCGAACTCTCCGTTTCTCTCCAACAGACCCTCAGCAATCGCAAGAGCCATACTTGTATCATCAGTCCAATACCCTGCAGGTAAGTTGTGGGGCCCCCCACTTTTGTATTCCCTGAGGTAGTTCTCAGTTTCCCGACTTAGCTGAAACTCTAAATAAGCTCCAAGGGCATCGCCAATCGCCAAACCAAGCAGCATTCCACTTGCAGCGTCCCAACTGATTCCTTCGATATCCATAGTCTCTCCTTATCAATTTGATAGGCATCTACACTAAATGACAAAAAAGATAAATAGTCACTATTCTGAGATCGCAAAGGTTAGTGGTTGTGAATTCCTCATCAGATTGAAAATTAGCCAAAAGTATGTGAAAAGTTTAACTGAGATACAAATATCAGTAAGAATTAGGTCCAAAAATAAAATGAGTTAAATAATGGAAGATGAATCTTTAGCAGCCGTTAGAGAAAAGATAAGTAAATTTTGCGGTGAGCGTGATTGGGGTAAATTTCACACACCAAAAAATTTAGCAATGGCTATTGGAAGTGAGTCAGGAGAGTTACTTGATACAATGTTATGGATGGAAAGCAAAGAATCAGTAAATCTTGATGAAAAAACCAAATCATTAGTACAAGAAGAGCTCGCAGATATTTTGATTTATTGTTTTAGACTATGTGAAGTTCTTTCACTAGATCCAATTGAGATTATAAATAAAAAAATTAAAATCAATGATGAAAAATATCCTTTACTTGAATCTAGAGGTAATTCAACTAAATATAGCAGGAGGTAACTTGATTAAGCTGATATTACAACCTTGTGGTAATAGAGGATCTAGAGCCCATTACAATGACACTATTGAGAATTATGTCCCCCTTGAAAATATAAAAAATTACTTTACTGGTGAGCAATTGAGTAACCTAAATGAGATTTATCCTGATGGAAAACTTAGAGTTTGGGGGGTGACTCAAGGTAAAAATGGAATCAACAAGAAGAAATGGGATCGGATTTCAGTAGGTGATGTAACACTCTTTTCCAAAGAAGGTAGGATTTTTTCGACAGGTGTTACTTCCTACAAGTTATTGAACAAAGATCTTGCGGTCAAACTTTGGGGACTAGACAGTAATCAACAAACTTAGGAGTGTATATATTTCGTATCAGAGTTAAGAAAACAAAATATTACCCAATTAGAAATAAATACGATTCTTGGCTATAAAGAGAATAACGTCATTCAAGGTTTTACTGTACTACCGGAAGAAAAATCATCAAAAATAATTAGCTCTTACGATTTGGAAAGTGATATTTTTTTCCAACAGAGAATATTGAAAAAGAAATAGTTTTTGTAGGTAAAAATATTGACGGAAAAGCTGTAGTCCAAATCAGGCGGGAACAAAATCTGATGAGAAAACACCTCCTGAATGGAAGAAATAGTGGTAAATGTGCAATTTGTAGCGCTGAGTATCCTGAGGAATTTTTAGTTGCTGCACATATAAAAAAGAGATCACTTTGCTCCGATTCAGAAAAATCTGACCTCTCTAATATTGCGTGTTTAATGTGTAACTTTGGATGTGATAACTTATATGAAAGAGGCATCATTTCGGTTAAAAATAAAAAAGTAGAAATATTAAACTATTATAAGAATTTTCCCCATATCAATAGTTATCTCAAAAAGATTGAAGGCAAAATATGTAATGCCTATAAAGAGTCAAATAAAAAATATTTTGATTGGCATTATAAAATCAATACCGAATTCTCATAAAAAATATTTATGCAATCTAACTGTTTAAATTACCATTTTTTGTTATCATTGTTTATCAGTTATATAGTGAGTTTTTCCTGTAATTACTAACTTAATAGAACCCATTCAGAATGATTTATGGAAGTCAAACTCTACGAATTTGGATCTACGAGGTCTCTCAGATGCCAATGGCTTCTCAAAGAACTCAACCTTCCATACGAATCAGTCGAAGACCGATCACTATTCAGAAGTGATGAACTCAAGAAGATTCACCCACTTGGAAAAATGCCTGCGGCTATCATTGACGGTAGGCCACTTTTTGAATCCTCAGCAATTTGTACCTTCATCGCTGATCAAAATAAGCATGTTGATTTGATTGCCAAGCAAGGCACGTGGTCAAGGGCTCAACATGATCAATGGGTTTGTTTTAATTTGAGTGAGCTTGAGGCTTGGCTTTGGAGTAGCGCAGTCAACACCTTCATTTTGCCAAAGTCAGAAAGACTTGCTGAGTGTATCCCTCAAAACGAAAAAATGTTTAAGAAGGGAGTATTGGTTATAGATGAATATCTGAGTGATCACGACTACTTCATTGAAAATCGATTCACAGTGACGGATATTATCATCGGCTATACTTTGAATTGGGCGAGAAGAAAGGGGCTAATAGAGGACTTTCTATCAATTTCTACTTATCTTGAACGGCTTTTCACTAGAGAACATTGTGTTTTGCCTCAGGACTGACTTACCGAAATGATTTAGTGTCATAGGCTTTTGTATTTCATAGTTCTCCCAAATCCTGCTCAATCATCATCCCCTCTGTATCAGGACAAATAATCCTCAGCTGTGGTACAGGCAATCCTTCTTGAAACGCCATCGGCTTATCAGACCATCCTGCTCTTGCCTTCAAATAGAATATCATTGCAGGTACACAGCCCTGTAGAGCAGCCTCAAATAAAGCACTACTCACTTCCTGTATCCCTCTTGCCTTACCTTTTTTTATGGCGGCATCAAATGCAGCATCATCTCTCTTTCTGCGTAGAAGCGTTGCTCTAGAGATTCCTAGAATTTCTGCCACTTGAGATTCGGAGAGACCCCTTGCAGCTGATTCCTCAGCAGCTTTGAGGACATCCTCAGTCATTTGAAGACGTTGGTGTTGTTTGCGCTGAGTCATAGGAATACCTAATTAAAAGTGAGGAAAAATAATTTGATAGAGTTTAAATTGTTAGTATATTAGATAATTACAGTTATCTAAATTAATAACTAAAAACTCTTGATTCAGAGATCATGAACCAATTGAAAGGCCTACTAATAGTGTTGTATATTTTGTGACACAAAAATGTCAAATATTTATTAAATTGCATAAAATTTGGATTATGCTAAATTAATAACTTTAGTTGTTATTTATGTCGAAAACACTAATTGAGAAAATATATGTACGGGTTCAGCAATTATACAATTCTACGCAAGGATGATCCTCTGATTAGTTACTGTAAAGGGGAGTTTCGAGATGATTGGGAAGCTGCTTATCTGCAATTTTACAAGAATGATGATAGTTCAATCATCGCTATTCTGAAAGAAAAAATAAATAATTTCAGAATTAAGTGGAAAAACACCTTCCCTTCAGAAATCAATGTTCTTGAGAGACAGTTGAGTGAATGCTCAAATCTTTATGAAGTTGAAGAAATTCAAAGAAAGCGGGATCGACGCTATGAGAGAAATGGGATTGCAGCCTAAATTTCTGATTTAAAGTTCAACAATAATAAGACCTTAAAATATAATTATTATTATAAAATTGTTTATAATTTTTTGACTTTGTTAAGTGTATAGAGGTTCTTTAGCTGTTTTGATTTTATCAATTGTGAACTTTTTCTTTCCGTTGATCTTGCTAAGTCAGCAATTGTTCCAAGCGATTCCTCTATATCTATTGAAATAGGTCTTCCCCTCTTCCTCCTCTGAAGTAGATCACTGAGTTGCTATAATTCTATTAAGTGTCGGTCAATATTAACGGCTAGGCAGAATAGAAGGAGGCAAGATGAGAAATAGTTTCAGTGAGGATCGAAACGTCTTTCTTTGGGTAGTCTTCGTAGTTGTTTTGTCAATCGCGCTCACCGCCTTAGAGCGCTTGTTATCAGTCCCATTGGTCTAAGAATTTGATTGATTGGAAACTTCTGTGCTTCCCAATTGCCTTGGGTTCTTCTTGTCAGGAACATAATCCTGTTTCAGGGTTTCCCAACGACACCAACCCTGTGCTTCTGACCACATCGTATCGATGCGTTTATTATTGTGACGACGGAAACGAGACTTTCCATTGTAAGTTTTGTTTGGTGGTGGCTCAGGTCCGAGCCAAGCTTTACAGACCAACTTGTCTCTGCAAGTGCGCCATATTCTTAAGTCAGGATTCCGTTTCCTCACTCTTTCATCTGCTGCTTGACGAAGTTCATCAGATTCAGCAAGCCAATCGCGTGGCATTTGCCATTCATCACTTGGAACACACTTGTTGACCCATTCTAAAGCAGATTTAATTAGTTCCTGTTCTTCTTCGGTATGTTGGCTTAAATCATCATTGTCGGTATGCCTAGGTACAGGATTGGTACACCTGCTTTCCCAAGCAATTCCTAGTGTTGAAGACGATTTTGGTGTTGGTGTACCAACTGTACCATCATTTTGGTGACCGTCTGTAAATTTGGAATCGGAGTCTTTATTAAAATCTTCGATATACAATTTGAATAAGTTCATAGCTATCCTTTTCTTAGTTTTTGGGCATAAGAATCATTCTTGGTACAGTGGTACAAAGAGATAAATATTTTATTTAAATATCTATTATTATTATATATTTTATTTTACCAATGTTGTGCCATAGGTGTGCCGGCTGTACCATTCACTCACCCATCTCTAGCTGCGAAACCAATTCTTCTTGGCAGTACCTCCTAATTTTGATGCATCGTCGCGCACCCTTACCTGCCTGCCAACCTCTGATTCGTCCGTGCTTGACAAACATACTGTCGGCTTCTTTGATTTTTTCTCCTAGCTTCTGAAGTAGAGGATAACCCGCCTCTTTCATTACCCGCTCAACCTCACTGAGCCGAATCCAATAAAATTCCTCATCCATCAAGTAATGCTCGCCTTGAATCAGTTTGTGCTCATTGCTTTTCCTGCCCTCAACGCCCTTCGTTCGTAGTTGTTCAAAGATCTCAAAAAATGTGTTGGCAATATCATTCTCACCACCACTCTTTTGATCTTTTGCCTTTGCTAGACTCAGCGTCTCCTCAGCAATTTTCATATCTGCTATCTCACTTCGCTGAAACCCCGCCTTAGTCAGCAGTGCTTGGCAAGCACTCAGTAAGACTGAGTGAGTGAAAGCAACTCTTGGTGATTGGAGATGCCTCACGAGTTCATTCTCTGTTTCATCTAGGTGTTCAAAGAACTGTTGGCGTATTTCTTTCAAATGGCTGAAAATTTGATGCCCGATTCCTGCGCGCTCCTCTTTAGTCATCCGATTAAGTTCCTTCATCGCTTTTCGGCTATCTTCAGTGACTCCGCCCTCAGAAACATTCTTAAACTTTAAAGAAATCAACCTCTCTTTCACTGCACCAATGCTGAACGGTTCGTGATTTTGAACAAAGAGAAGAGAGGCATCAAAAGGAAGGTTGATGATACTTGAGTCATTCGTTTTTGCTGCTCTAGTGTAAAGCGATCCTCCTTCATATGCGGTGAGGAGTTGATTCTCATCCAAGCCAATCATCCTCCCGTTGGATTCATTGTAGGGGATGACTAACGAATGCCGATGGTGAAGTGCCCGACTCAAGCCCTTTTGTGTGCTTGATTGGGAGGCATTGATACCTGTCCACAGCTGAAAGAAAGCTTGATTACAGAAGTCGATTAATGTGGTCTTACCACTACCTTTTAAGCCACTGAGAGAGAGGTAAGGAAACGCTGATTTATGGCTGATACAATCACTTTTCAATAGAGTGGCAACAAAAAAAGCCAATACCATCAGGCCTTGATTGCCATAAATCCTAAGAATGAGGCTGATGACTTTTTTTAAGTCAATCAATTCATAGTGCTCAATCAAATCCTCATCTGTCTGACAAACCAAGCCTTGCTTGGCAAAGAATCCATCCGTGTTTGCTTGGTGCCTATTTCCCTTGTTGTCGTAGAAAAAATTGCCAAACACATAACAATTCGACCTTTTGTCATACCCAAGTCGCCCCACTAGGTGCACATTTGGCGCTTTATCTTTCTCAATTTTCGAGACAATCGCATTGACGACCTCCTGAGAACTCTTTAATAGCAACACATTGGCTTTTGACTTTAGTGACTCCTTAAGTTTAGTAGGATTTACCAACTCGGCAGCGCTCAGCTCGATGATTCTTGGCTGCCTACTACCAACCTTAGTAATTTTAATGAAGTCTCGGTGCTCGGGATTGAATTGCTTTTCCTCATTGATTTGGGTGAAAGCTCTTCTGATTTCGGCGTTCAAAATCTTCTGCGTTACTGCGACTTTTGGTCGATTACTGCCGCTACCTTCCTCTCTAGTATCGCAGAAATAGGTTTCTCCTTTAAACACGAGCAGACCTTGATAATAACCATCCTTCGACTTGAATTTCTCCTCAAGGACTTTCCGATAGTCCTCAACACACTCTGCAAGCAGCAATCGCCCTCTCCAATCTGCGTCATTGAGAGTCTGCTCTCTTCTTTCTTCTCTGAATTGACCCAAACAGAGCAGATCATTCCAATCCTTGGCAGGTGGAGGCTGCACTACTGTCACATCTTCAAACTCCATTTCTGTGAGTGCTCTGAGATTCTTTAAAGTACCTTCTTGTCCTGCAGTATCAGAATTCAAGGCGATACAGATGGATTGTTTACGGTTTAGTTTTTCATAAAAGTTGGTGGGAACATGTGAGGCACTGAAAGTTGATGCCGCTTGAAATCCCAATCCTTGCCTAATTGATAGGGCCTCAAAAATTCCTTCCACTATCCAAAGCTTTTTGTTTTCGTCAATCTCGCCGCTAGCAACCCAAGCCTGCCCTTGATAGGCAACGCCATCACCTTTGTCCCAACGGGCTTTACCTTCAATGCCTTTTGGACTGTTGATCAATCGGTACCAACGCCTATCGGTCCAAGAGCACTCGAAGGTAACTGTAGGAATGCTGTGTCCTGCTTCCTTCCAAGTCCCTTGTTCAAATCTAAATCCTGTTGGATCCAAGCCCCTGCTGTGCAAATAGGCCCTTGCTGTAGCCTTAGGATCAGCTTGTGTTGGTGGGTAGAGCTCTTGCCAATTATTAAAAAGCTCCGGCACCAAATCTTTTATGTGTGTTTTTTCGCCGCACTTGTTGTCCCTCGGACAATGAATCGTGAATGGAGAATTGACAAAACTAAACACCTCCCTCTTATTGCATTTTGGACAAGCTATCTTTTGAATATTGTTGCCTTTGACACTGCCGCCAAGTCTTTGCAGTTCTTCAACTAAATCACTGATGGAGTCTTTATCCTCGTAGAGGGGCTTTGCAGTCACTACTTCCATACTCCCTCTTTGAGATGACTGAGATAGACTGTGTTTGCTAGTGGGTTAAGGGTGGTACTCAGACAAACTATTTGAAAGTTAGTAAGGAGTATTGGTTGAGAGAATGTAGCCCACATTCTTTTCTTTGAATCATGATAGTCGTGCCTTCTTAACTCTTTTGAATCAGCACAATCTGCATTTCTAAGCCGTGATTCAAAGAGAATATCTATGGATATATTCTCTTCAGTAGATGGGAAATTTGAAGAAAAGTAGGTGGTTTTTTGGGGAAAAAGTCCTGATACTTTTTCGAAACTCATCGGGCTATCTCAGCTGTGCCACCATCTTCAATGAAAGCATCAAGCTTATCGGGTCTTATCAACCAATTTTTTCCCCATTTGCGGGCGACACCTTCGCGTACAAGTTCATCACGTCGGTGAAAGAAGAGGTGACGCAGGCTCTGTCCAGTGGCCTTCTCAAAGTCAGATCGTTTGACCCAGTTGAATCCTAAAGTTGGTTGTTTGTCCATTTTGTCTCTCCTTGAGTAGTAGTCGTTCGCAAATATGCTCTGTGCGTTTTACAATTACCTAAGTGAGAGTAACTCGGGAAGATCCCGCCGGGACGCTTAGTCTGTCCTGCTAGGACACTTTTTTGTCTTATTTGATCGGAGAAAAGGCAGGGAAAATATGGGCTAGCGCTCTACTGTCGTCCCGTCGGGACGCTCAGAAAGTAGCCCTTTTTTTCGGAGTATAGCTATCCGATTTCTCATTGTTTTTAGTTCGCATCGACGCATCTTTTTTCCTTTTGACCACAGTAAAACTGAGTCATTCGTCCACCCCTTCAAGATGTTCTCTTTGTCATATTTCTTTTTATTGCGCCCTAATTCACGCTTTAGCGCGTTCCAAATTTGTTGATTAATGGGATTCTCTTCGTCTGAGCGATCCTTCATCAAATCTGAGTGAATTTTTATCAATAGATTGTCTAGAGCATCGGTTGCAAAACTTTCAAGAGGCACTGATTTGTTAATTTGGTCACTTGTGGTCTTTTGGTTTTTTCGTGAATGTTCAGACGGAAGCCAAATATTGTGTAGTGATAGTACAGGAGTCATTTCAGGACGAATCTGCACAAATTCACAATCTTCTGCCAATGTGTCCACCTCTTTTGGAACAAGACGGCAGAAGTCATTTCGGGACATTATTATCGGCTTCACTTCGATCCATCCCTTACTCTGCAAAAGCATTTCAAGAGTCCTATAGGAGAGATGATTTAATTCAATCTTTGGCAAAAATATATCCGCAGTGATGTAGGACGATCCTTCGTCAGACAAATCACTTTGTTGCCAAACCTCCCCCCATATACCAATCTCAATATTACCTTTATCTAGCTCTTCTTGTATTTCAGATGCCGTTGGTTTTAATTTGCTCGGTAAAGGCACACTTACAAGATTCCCATATGCAGGCAGTCCTGAACGCATAATCCGTCGTAAAAAAGAAAGGGGGCCGATCTTTTTGTCTTCAGCCTCATCAATTCAGCAGACAAAATCTTCATAACTTTCTACAGCACGCAATGCTTCATTTTGTTGCAGCATAAGTGTCCCTTTTGAATTGACCTCACAAAATTTGCTCGCCGACGCAACTTTGGGAGACTTCATTTAAAGCCTACCAGTCATTTTTTCCATATCTTCCCGCAGAGATCTTACATTTAAATGGAAATAACGCATGCTCATCTGCAAAGTCTTGTGCCCAAGAATCGCCGCTATACGCAGCAAATCAACCCCCTGTTGAGCAAGATAGCTTGCGGCACAGTGCCGCAGATCATGCCAACGAAACTCATTAATCTTTGCTTGTTTCATTACACGGGCAAACGGTGCTTTGAAGTCAAACGGCTTCTGTGCGTCTATCTTCGAAGGGAACAATAGATCAGAGTCCAAGCGTCGTATTTTGCGATGTTCTAATAGTAATTTCACAACAGGTCCACACAGAGGAAGATGAACGTCTGAGCGGTTTTTGGTATCGGAAAAGACAACAGTCTCTTTGCCTTCACTCAGGTCAATATCACGCCAGCGCAGTGACCAAACACTCATTCTTCTAGCTCCTGTTGACAGGGCTAAAACGACTGCTAAATGCAACGAAGGGTTGACTGCTGAGCAAGCCTCTAGCAAACGCTTACGCTCATCATCATCAAGAAAACGGGTTCGGCCTGCAGGCTCTTTGAGTTTGGGAACGTTCGAACAAGGGTTGTCCTGTAGTAACTGCCAATGTTTGGTAGCATGAGTCAGGCAAGAAGAGAGTGCAGCAAGATACCGATTGACAGTTGCAGGGCTCTTACCTGCTTTGACTAATTCATCCCTACCTTCAAGAATTTGCACCGAATAAAATAAAGAGAGGGAGTTGGAACCATACTTTTCACGCCACCATAAAAGCTGATTCTTCACTGTTTGAGCACTGCGAAGTTTGGGTAGTTCCTCCTCAATGTAGCGATCAATCATTTTTGTGACTGTTTGGCCTTGGGCGATCTTTTGTTTTGCGTAGGTTCCTGCCTTCATTGCATCTTCAGTGTCTCTGACCCATCTCTCAGCTATCTTGCGGTCCCAAAAAGTTTGGGAAACTCTAGGGTGGCCTTGGAGAAATATTTCAGCGCGATAGCGAGTTCTAGAACGCTTGATGATTTTGCCTTGGCCGTTCCGTACTTCGGCTGTTTTCCGTTTACGAATTGTTCCCATATCTAACCTATTCAAAGATTAAAATTTGGTTCTAAAATGAGGGTCAATTCAAGCAACTGTAGCGGGTAGCAGATAGCAACCTCAAGATAAGAAATCAGAAGGTTTATTTGTCTTTAGATCAGATAAAACATAATATACACTTATTATATTTTTATATTTGGCGTAGTATAGGCGTAGTTAAGAAAAAAATGAGGAGATTTTGAAGAAGGCGGAGTCAGGCGTAGTGTGGGCGTAGTGATCGCTAAAGATGACTGCAGTCAGATGAAGTTAGTAAACTTCTTAGAGGCTTTGAAGGAAGGTAAATACCGAGGTTATGTTTAGCGAAGTGTTGTTTACGGCAGGTTTCATTCAGGCTTCTAATCAGTAGGTTCCAGGTTCAAGTCCTGGTGGGCGCGCCAGCAAAATCAGACACTTAGCTTTCTTCTAGCGTTTTTTGGCCCCACCTAAATCAACGGCAGGTGCAAATTAGGCGCACTCAATCGCGTCTCTTCTATCAACTCCACTGTGAAATTCTCATTATGATCCCGGCATCTACAGCATCGAAGTTGTCAGAAGATCAGTCCTGAAAACTAAATGAAGTCTTAGCACAATTAGACGCTGTTTTGTGAAAAACTTTCCTTGCTCAAAATACGTGTTTGTCTGGGCTGAGAATTATTTCTGCTTACCGAGCAAATACCTGTTTCTTAATTGATAATGCCTGATCAATTCCTCTGTCAGTCCAATTTCTTCGTCAAATCTACTCACCAATCATTCAAAACATCCGGATTCAGTTTCCATGTCAGCAAAGACAATTAGCCGATTAATCAACTACTTGTAGGCTTTCTCAGCCTGATTCCTGTTCTGACGACCTTTGCACCCTTGTAGATATCTGTAGACAAATAAGACCACTACCTGTCTTCAAATAAAACACTGACAATTATCATACTGCACTCAAACTGAGAACCTCCGCTACTTATTTTCAAATGTTCACTGTCTTTTTACAGATAGCGCGCTTCTGTAATTGTCTTTGTGCTTCCTGCGTTTAGCTCCAATCATCAGATTAATCAGAATCTCATAACGTAAACTGTTGAGTCTTTTGAAGTAGAATGAATCCCGACGACCTCATTCTATCCTCCTCAAACTGGGACGAATTCTTCGAGCGTCTGTCTGCCCTTGAGAAGACAAAAGATAAGGGTGATGCCTTTGAACGATTCATTCAACTCTACTTACAGACAGCTCCCAAATATCGTCTGCTACTGAAGAAAGTCTGGAAGCTTGATGTAGATTTTGGAATCGATTTCCTTGCTGAAAACTATGATAAGCAAACTTGGTCGATCCAATTTAAGTTTCGATTATTGGTAGGTCAACAAAAATGAAGTTAGTCGTTCTTGAGATTTTTGGTGCCAGAATTATTGTAGAATTCCATACGGTTCAAATCACTTAAATTATTGAATTAATTTGAGAAAAAAACTAAATCAGATTCATAATATGAATCTTTTCATAAAAAAACGAAAGAAATTACAAGTATTGAACTTCAGATGAATGATACAATAAAAGTATACAACATAATTTTTCTCACAAAACCATGCATTTAGAAATTCTCCTTGTTCAGATTAACAGAAATTGATCATCTGAATACTGAAATAGTTCTGAATAAAATTATTCAACAGAGGTTAAATTGGAAGAAAGATATAACAATTATGGTGATCAAGTTTGTAGAGAGAATTTTAAATTTTACCCTAATCACTTTAACCACGTGCTTTGTAAGTTGTGACACTACGAAATCTGACTTACTTAATGCAGCACCTACACTGGGAAATGGTTATGAAACAATTATATCTGACCTAAATCACCCT
>JACLAC010010573.1_pt1 | contig 13968 bp, 12 predicted proteins | sample 8027881 | NCBI WGS metagenome assembly JACLAC01 (sample SAMN15725517, study PRJNA655200) | protist metagenome | isolation source: fluorescence activated cell sorting (FACS) single amplified genomes of... | place: Spain: Blaines Bay Microbial Observatory, Mediterranean Sea | collected 2016-01-19 | reverse complement strand
GTGCCCTGCTCGTATTCGAGCCAAGGGCGACGCCAAGCCAACGGTAGACAGGAACCGGCCATCAGTGGAATCTCTAGTTCCTGCGCACGATCCCACATCCACTGTGCATCGCAAAAGTCGTAGGCAAAATGCTTGTCGCTGAATACCGGAACCGAACGCCCACTCTCGGCGAACACCCCGGCGACCTGCTCAAAGAAATAACGCCGGGGATACATGTGCCGACCGCGCTCGTTCCATGGGTAATCGCCGTGTTCACCGATCAGCAACACCGCGTCGACATCAAGTTTGTTTGCTCCGGCGTGCAGCGCGCTGCGAATGCTCTGGTAGATCGGTACGCCATGCTCTTTGGCCAAACCGAAGCCAACATCCGTTTCGAGTACGTGGTCGATATACAGCGACACGACTTCGACTTCGGGTGCAAAAAAGCCCTCGTCGGTAGACATGCCTTTGAGAAACTTGGTGACGATGGCATCCGCGTGCGATTTGGCGTAATAAATAGTGCAGATCGCGGCGACCCTTAGCTTTTGGCTCATCGAAGAAATCCTTTGAGATGAGTTGTAGTATTTGTCGTTGGTGGTGATTTGAGAGTTCAGAGGCGAGCGATGTGCGCTGTGACGCTGTGACATTGACGTACTACGGGACTTTACGCTCTCTGCGTTTTCACTTCTAACCTACAGAATTAACGGACGATTGTTAGGGGGGGGGTAATCGAGAGCGGACGGTGGTCGGGGTGAAACCCCCGTAGAATCCGTCGTCACCATCCTACCCTTCGCGCGCCTCCCGGATCTCATCAATAGCCTTGCAATGCCGCAACCCCACCGATTTCTCGGGCTTCTGATAGCCCTTCCAGGCGTAGGGGTCGGTACCGGCGACAGGGAGCACATTGCGCCGATCTGCATTGGCCGGCCGCTCCCCCTCCTCCAGACTCCAGGGCAATAGGCTCCAGGCGTTGCAATAGTGGTTGACCAGCACCCGACGGTAGGTGTCGCCGCGATTTTTATACGAGCGGTGCAACAGATAGCCGTTGAAAAAGACTAACGCCCCGGCCTCGACTTCGACGGGCACCTCAACGCTCTCATCAAAACCGTAGCTCTCGGGCGCGAAGTCAAACTCATCGGAATTTTCGTGTGCGTGCTGTGGATAAAGATAACCCGTCCGATGCGATCCCGGCACTACGTAGAGACAGCCGTTTTCGACCGTCGCGTCGTCAACCGCGATCCAGGCGCCAATCAGCGAGCGGTCTCGCGTAGGGATATAGACCTCGTCCTGATGCCAGGCCTGGCCTTGAAAATTAGGCGGTTTGACAAAGTACATCGACTGCATGCACTTGACGCTACCATCCCAGAAGGGCAGGTGCGCGGCGGTGATCTGGCTGAGGATACCACATATTTTGGCATGGCGGACGTATTTTTCGATCACCGGACTGATATGGTGCGGCTGGTGGATACAGAGAATGGTCTCGAGTACCTGCTGATCGCTCAAATTAGCGTCCACCGGCTCAATGTTTTCGCACGCATAGCCACCGCGCGCCACCGCGACCAGATCGGCCTTCAACTCCTGCAATTCCTCTTTTTCCATCAAATCCGGCACCACCAGATAGCCATTCTCAATAAAGAATTGCACCTGCGCATCGTCCAACGGTTTGGGCACCTCGATTTCGGGACCCGGTTCCATATTAGTCGCTTCCATAGTTTCTCCGTTTGTACCGTTTACAGTAGTCTGTTATTGTGCTACCATTAACCCGATCTGTCAAACCACAAGGAGCGACTCTTATGGACCTTACCTATATCATGTTCACCAAGCATCTGGAAGGGCTGGATGTACCGGGCATTGTAGACGCGTTGCAATCAGTCGGCGTACAAGGAGCCGATTTGTGCGTGCGCGACGGCTATCCGGTCAATCCCGACAATATCGCCACGGCCCTTCCCGAAGCCGCCAAGCGCTTCGCCGACGCGGGGCTATCGATTCCCCTAGTCACCGCGCCGGGTGACTTCAACCGACCCGACATCGACTATGCCGAGGCCTATTACGCCGCCATGGGCGAGGCTGGCGTTGGCCACGTCAAGTTGGGCTACTGGCACTGGGGACCGGGCAAAGGCTACTGGGACCAACTCGACGAAATTCGCGATTTTATGCAGGGCTTCCAGACACTATCGGCAAAGCACGGCGTCAAAACCGTCGTGCACAACCACTCGGGCAAGTCGATGGGCCTCAACTCCTGTGCCGCGATGAATATCGTCAAGGATTGTGACCCCCAGCACGTCGGTATCTTCGCCGATCCTGGACACCTTTCGCTCTGCGGCGAACCGATCGAAATGGCTCTCGACATCGTCAAGGAGTATTTGAGCCTGCTGGCCTTTAAAGATCTGATTAGCCAACGCCCCCTCGGCAGCACCAAACAGGGCGCGCCCTCCGGCGGCGTAATGCGCCTCGGTCAAGGTTTCGGCGATTGGCCAGCGCTCGTCCGAACGCTAGAGCACCTCGACTTTAAAGGTCCGGTCAGCTTCCACAGCGAATACAGCGGCGAAACCGTCGACACCGTAATTGACCTTGCGCGCATTGACGTGCGCTTCTTCGACGCCCTACGCTCAAAGGAATAAACTCATGCTAAAAGCGGGATTTATCGGCGCCGGCGGGCGCGGCCAGCAGGCCCACTACCCATCGGCCCACCGCCTCTCGGACCAGGTCGAGATGGCCGCGGTCTGCGAGTTGGACGACGAACGTTTACATCAGGTGGTCGAGAAATACGGCTTTGAACGGACCTACAAGGATCACCGCACACTGCTCGACGAGATCGACCCCGATGTCGTCTACTGCATTATGAACGAGAAGTGGTTACTGCAACCGGTACTGGACTGCATCGCGGCTGGCAAGCACCTCTTTATCGAAAAACCGCCCGGGGCCAATAGCGACGAGACCCGCCAAATATTGGAAGCCGCAGAAAAACACAAGGTCTGGGTGATGGTCGGTCTGCAGCGGCGCTTCACCGCTGTCAACCGCGAGGCCATACGCCTGGTCAATGCCAAGGGACCCGTCTCGCTGGCGACGACCACCTTCAACAAACAGCTCTTCTCCGACGGCAAGGAATTCACTACCACCTTGTGGAATGATCTGGTGCACGTCGTCGATCTGTTGCGCTATATGGCCGGCGGCGAGCCCACCGAAGTCACTGCCTACCAGGACAAATTCGGCGGCGAGGGTTTTAGCCACTACACGGCGATGGTGCGTTTCGACAACGACGCTACCGGCGTGATGTTCGGCAACCGCGCTTCGGGCGGCCGGGTCATTCGTTCGGAGTTGCATGGAGTCGGCGTCGGCTGCTATATGGACATCCCCGCATCCATCGAGATACACGAAGACAACCAAGTGCGCACGCTCGGCGGCTGGGAAATCGACGGTGTCGATAAGGACGACGTGCCAGCCTACGAAGGCCTATTGCACATGCACGAGCACTTTATCGACTGCGTCAACACCGACACCCGACCCCTGACCGATATCCGTGACGTGATCCACTCAATCGGTCTCGTCGACCAGATCGAGGCGGCGGAGATTCTGGAAAAAAATAATCTGTAACCAACGCCGTTCTAACCCGCCTCCGGCACCACATCCCCATGCGCGGCAAACCACTCGATCGATCGGCGCAAACCCGCGGTGAAATCGCTGCGCGGTCGCCAATGCAATTCCCGCTCAATCTTAGAGATATCGGCACACCAATGGCGAGTATCCCATTGCCGCCCGGGCATTGACGCCCACTCCGGTTCGCCCGTGATCGGCAATAGCCGGCGCGCCGCTTCCACAACTTCGGCCAAGGTGGTCTGCACGCCGCTTCCGACATTGTAGACGGCGTCATATTCACCATCGGCACGAGCGGCAGCCAATACAAAAGCCTCACATACATCGTCAATATAGACAAAGTCACGAGCGGTTTCGGGCGCGACCAGTGGCGGCCACTGCCCACGCATAAGAAAGCGAATCAACGTCGGTATCAGGCGAGTCGGCTCCTCGTATGGCCCATAGGCCGAATACAGACGCAACGTCGGCACGTAGACGCCGTGAGCGCGCGCAATATGGCCACATAAGTGTGCTGCCGCCGCTTTGGTACAGGCATAATAGCTATTGGGATCCAAACGGTCGTCTTCGTTCGGCGCGCCTTCTTTAAAACCGTATTCTGATGAAGAGCCAGCATTGACGAAGGTCGCAAAACCCACCTGCAAACAGGCCTGCAGCAGGTTGGCCGTGGCGCTGATATTGGTGGAGATCATCTGCTGCAGATCACCCTGCTCGGAGTAGGCCCCGTAGACCGACAGATGGAAGATCCACTCCGGACGAATCGCCGCCACCGTCTTCGCCAGTCCTTCGCCATCAAGCAGGTCGACGATGTGTATCTCCACATCCCCGGCAATCTCGCGCACCCGCCACTGACCATAATTCCGGCGCACCAGCAAATTCACCTTATGCCCTTCGGCCAATAGACGACGCGCCAAATTGGCCCCGACAAAACCCGTTGCCCCGGTGATGGCGACGCTTTTCACGTGGCCTCCGCAGGCGCCTTACCAACGACCAGATACATATTGCCAAGCGGCACCCGCAAACGCAAACGACCGATTAACACCCTTTCCGCCAGTTTGGCCAACGAGGTTTTCACCGATCCGGGCAAGGGCAAAAGATGCAACAGATACGAGATTGAATACGTATTCAGGACGAATCCGGAAGCGCGCGGGGCCAAGTCGAATTGTCCACAAAGCCGTCCGAGTGTCGCCGGACTGTAAAGATAGGTGTGCTCTATATCGATTATAGGACTCAAACGCCCCAGCAAACGCGCCGAAATTGCCTCGACATTGTGCTGCAAAAAGAGCAACAGACCACCGGGCTTTAAAAGGCGGTGACACTCCTTTAATAACGCGCCTGGGTCTGCGATATGGTCGAATACCTGGAACAAGCAGATCGCATCGAAAGAGGCCGGAGCGAAAAGGCCAGGACGCATGATGTCGCACACTAAGTGCGGGCGCAGTCGATCGTCGGCCTTGGCCACTGCATCGACACTGGGTTCGACGCCGTGCACCTGCGAATAACCTTGACTCAGCGCCTCGTTTAAAAAAAAGCCGTTGCCGCAACCGATCTCCAATAGCGCCCCCTTACCTGCCCCATAACGCTGCAACAAAGCCAGATAACGCCCATAGGTTTTGCGCAAATCTTCGACGTGCGCGTCGTAGTTAAAACTGCTCTCCGCGTAGAGCCCTTGCAGAAGGTGCGCATCGGCCGTCGGATCCGAACGCACCAAACCGCAGTCATTGCAACGCACCATGCGGTAGTGGACCCGGTCGGGCAGTCGCCTGGCGGAAAAAACCTCTGGATTCAGTGCTGCAAGGTCGAAATTGGCCTCGTAGAGCGGCCGCGCTTCGTCCACTGTATGGCATATCGCGCAGGGGGTGGCATTCAGGCTAAGCGCAGACATCGTCTATTCCGCGTCGCGGCCAGGCGGATTCAAAATATCGTCGACAACATAAGGCGGGCGCCTTTTGACTTCGTCATACATCTGCGCCAAATACGAGCCGATGATGGCCATACAAAATAACTGGATACCGCCGATAAACAATATCAATACGATAACTGTGGTAAAACCGCTAGGACTCAGCTGCGGATATAACATTCGCAACATTAGCTGCCAGACGATGCCCATAGCGGCGGAGCCGACGCAAAAGAAGGCGACCCAGGTGATAAATTCTAGCGGTACATAGGAAAATGAAAAGATCGCCTTGCGCGCCCAGCCGAGATTGCGTAAAAGCGAGTTGGTGGTGCGACCAAACATGCGCTCAGGGCGCACATAGGGCACGCCGATCTGATTGAAACCGGCCCAAGCGCGCAGACCACGCAAAAAACGGTTATTCTCCGGCAACTGATTGAGCACGTCGACCACGCGCCGATCGATCAGCGAAAAGTCACCTGCGTCTAGGGGCACAGGTACATAGGACATCGCGCGGAACAAACGGTAGAATAGCTTGTAGGACAAACGCAGAATAAGCGAAGCGTCCCTTTTGACCCGCTCGCCGTAGACAACTTCATACCCCTGATGCCACTTGTGATAAAAAGTCTCAATCAGTTCGGGAGGGTCCTGTAAATCGCCATCGAGCAATACGACGGCATCACCAGTGGCGATGCGCATGCCGCTGGTAAAAGCATTTTGCGAGCCGAAGTTGCGCGTGTGGTTGACGACCGTGACGCGCCCGTCGCGCGCGGCCAATTCCGCCAAGACCTCGCCGGCGTTATCGGGGCTGCAGTCATTGACAAAGATAATCTCGTAATCTACGTCGAGCTTTTTAAATACCGCCGTCAGCCGCTCGTGCATTATGGGCACAGCTGGAGCATCTAAATAGCAAGCGATGATAGCACTGAGCTTGCCGCGGTCGGCGGTCTTCACGAAGCGAGTCCTTCACCGATGCGCTCGGCAAGCGAATGCGCGTCCAAACCGCTGCGAGCGTTCATAAATGCCTCGCTGCCCGATATGCCCCCACCCGCGCTACCAATACCACAGCGCAACTGGCGGCAAGATACGCCCCCCTCGGCAATTACCTCCGCGACCAGCGATCCTAAAGCTCCTATATCCAGATGGGTCTCTACCGTGGCCACCAGCGAATGGCGTTGCAGCAATGCTCGCAGCGCATCGCGCGGAGCTGGAGCAAGAGACGATAGCACGGCAACATCGACCTCTATACCCTTGGCAGCTAACAAGTCAGCGGCGAGCAGTGCCTCGGCTGTTATCGTGCCCATCGCAATGACCAGCGCATTTTCGCCGCGCCGAATGATTTCTACTCCCTGCGGATCAAATTGGCCGCTGAGTTCCGGCACTCTAAAGCCCTCGCATTTGCTGATGCGATAGTAAACGGGATGCGGCGCATCGAAGGTCGCACGCAGCGCACTACATACCTGGCGTTCGTCGGCCGGCACGACGATCTGGGTGCCCGACATTAGGCGCATCGCCCCCAAATCCTCCAACGCCGAGTGGGTGATGCCGTTAGCACCGTATTCGTAACCGCCACCAATCCCTACCAGACGCACTGGCAGCTGGTGCACTACGGGTCCATTGCGCCATTGCTCATACGGGCGCAGCGAAGCAAAGGTTGCAATCGAATAGAGAAAGGGAATATAGCCGGCTTCCGCCAGTCCGGTGGCCAGGCCCACCATATTGGCCTCGGCAACGCCTACATTAAAAAAGCGGTTCGGGTACTCAGCCGCGAACTCGTCCAGCACGCTGTAGCCCAAATCGGCCGTAAGCAATACGAGTCGATGGTCAGCACCGGCCAACTCCATCAGCGTCTGCGCGAAGACTTTTCTCAAAGTTCTTCTCCGATCTCTGCCAATGCCTGTTTATATTCCCCTTCATTCATCGGCATGTAGTGCCACTTGACCAAACCCTCCATAAACGATACGCCCTTACCCGCTACGGTCTGCGCTAAAATGACCCTCGGTGCATCTGCACGCGGACCAGCCAAGGCCGTCTCCAGCGCTTTTTCGTCGTGACCATCTACCTGAAGTACCTGCCAACCAAAGGACTGCCAGCGTGCGCTCAATGGATGCATATCCAGCACATCGACCGTTTTTGCCAGCGCCTGCTGTCCATTGCAGTCGATGATGGCCGTCAAATTGGCCAAGCGGTGATGGGCGGCAAACATTACCGCCTCCCACACGGAGCCTTCATTACACTCAGCATCGCTGAGCAAGGCATATACAGACCGCGTCGAATTGTCTAAACGCGCAGCAAGGGCGGCTCCGACGGCAAAAGAAAGTCCATGACCGAGGGATCCCGTCGTAAAGTCAATACCGCTGACTTCGTGCTCGGGATGCACCCCTAGCAGCGTGCCCTCGTTGCAATAGGAGTCCAGGTCTTCAGCATTGACCTTGCCACTCAAAAAAAGCGCGGCGTAAAGCGCTAACGCGGCATGTCCCTTCGAAAGCACGAAACGATCGCGGTCCGGGTCTGCAGAATCGGTCTTTTTGAGAATGCGCCGGTAGAGGACAGCGACAATATCGGCTATAGATAGGGCGGATCCAATATGTCCGACACCGGCGCGTTGGGCCTGTTTAATTATTATGCGACGGATCGCTGCAGCATTGCAATTGTGTGAAGTCATAAGGGCATAAATTAAGCTGTGGTTTTACTCGAGACAACCTATGTTCAACGAAACCAGTACTGGCGCAACACCACCTGTGCATCCTCTATGCCCTGCGCGGCAAGCGCGCGCAGATCCTCTACCGCACCGATGCGCACGGCTTCATCCGTGCCAAAGCGTTGTACCGCTTCCGCATAAGTGGCCAACGCCTTGTCTCGATCGCCGCGCGCCAACAGGGCTAGCCCCAAGTTAAATTGCGCCGTGGCATTGGTTTCTTTTGCCAAAACATGCTCATATAGCCGTATCGCCCCGTCGTAGTCTCCACGGTCGTACGACAACCAACCTAGGTTAATACGCGCAGCCATATTATCACTGTCGTACTCCAGAGCACGGCGATAGGCTTCGGTTGCCATCTGGCCCGCACCTAAGGCCTGTAAATCAATGCCTGCTCGCACATAGGCGCCAGCACTTATTTGCTCCCAATCGCCGCGAACAAGAATGACATAGACCGCCAAAGCCTGCTGGCGTTGGCCCTCGTCCATATAGAGCCGGGCCAAGGCCGTGTAGGTCGCGGGGTTTTGCGAATGTAGGTCAGCCGCCCGTTGCAACGCCGCGAGAGCCGACGGTCTATCGCCAAGTTCCAGGGCCACCAAACCTAAATTAGAATGCGCCTGGGCGTGATCCGGATTCAGCCGCGCCGCGTGCCCATAGGCAATTGCTGCCCCTTGCTTGCTACCGAGTGCATGGCGGGTATTGCCGAGATTATACCACGCCAGCGCGGCATTCGGGAAAAGGCCGACGGCCCTTTCCAACACCTCGACCGCACTCTTCAAAGCACCCTGCTCACGGTGCAGATGCGCCAAGAGCATCAAAGGTTCGGGTTTATGCGGATCCGCGGCGATCGCAAGACCGTAAGCCTCGGCAGCGCGACCGGGCAAACCACGCTGGGCCCAGATCTCACCTTGCAACGCGTGAAGGTCCGCCGTCGGCATCCTCTGTAAACCGCGCTCGACAGCACTTTGCGCCTCGTCGAGAAGATCCGCTTCAAACAAACACAACGCAGCCAAATAGAGAAATTCCGAGTTGGCCTGATGCAGAGACCAAACCTCCTCGATGACGACGGCGGCTTCGATATGGCGTCCGTTTCGACGTAAGGTCTCAATCAGACGCATCGCTGTATTCAGATTGGTCGGTGCATATTGCAAAGAAGTGCGATAAGCCCGTGCAGCGCGCACCGTCTCACCGCGCTCGGCGAAGTAGTTGCCAAAATGCTGGCTCAAAATACCAGTCCGATGCGCGAAGGCTTTTGCGCCCGCAGGATATGGCTCCTGAAGGCGATCTAAGCTGCCACCGTGTGCCGCGCCCGTGAATTGTATGCTCAATTGCGTCGCCAAACGTAGATCTAGATCCTCAGGTGCTGCACGCAATCCGCGCTGAAGAATCTCCTCATAATCGACCCCTATCTCGAGTGCGCCTTGTAGCAAATAGAGATAGGCTTCTGCCACTGGAATCAAATGGTCGTTGGTTGCCAGCGCTTGGCTAATAAGCGCTACGCCGATCCGCGGATCCGCATGCACGACGAAAAAACGCCCGGTATTGTATCGCGTCAGATTGGCGATGCGATCCTCCGCTACGTAGCTGGAGACGACCAGACCTAGCAAGACTAGTCCTGCGACAAAGGTCCCGCCGTGCCGCAACCGGCGACTGCCGCGCAACAATGCCCAGGCGATGAAAAAGGATGAACCGGCCGAAGCGAGGTAGACATAGCGCGCAATGCTCGCGTGCACGGCCGCCGCCGGCACAAAGGGCGCCGTAAACAACAAAGTCCACAGCCCCCATATCTGCACCTCCATCCGCCCCTTCCATATGCTCCACAGCAAAAGCAACAATGCCACTCCACCCAACCACAATTCGGCCATTGCCTGCTCGCCGGGCATCACAAGGACCCAATGTGCCATGGACAGCAGACGCCCCAACAACCAAATAAAGGAACGCGCACTGTCGACCAACAAGAACAATACAGACTGATTCAACGAAGCATTCAAAGCCGTTGCAGTCGTCGTATGGTTTCCGGTGAGACCGAAGACGAAAAAGAGCACGGCCGGTAACAATAGCAAAAGCGGCAACAATTCTTTCACTCTTTCCACGATCGCCCCACCGTGCCGCGAGCCCCACAGCAAGCATAGCGGCAAGACTAATACCGCTACGAAGTGGGTTAATACGGACAGTAACACCGCGCCATAAAAAACCGGCAATAGCGCTCGGCGACGGCTCTCTATATAACTGGCGTATACGCACAGCGCCCAGGAAATATTAAGCACGGCAAAAGGGTATTCAAGCGCCGAGATCCACTGTACCGCTTCAACATGCGCAACATTGCACAGAAAGAGCAAACCGCCAACGAGACTAGTCGCCATCTCCGCGCCTAAACGCCGAAAGGCAAAGGCCAGCGCAAAACTGGCCAGTGCGTGTACTATAGCAACCAACACATGAAATACACCCGGATCATTGCCAAAGAACAGATAAACCAGATATAGTGCTAATTCGTCGACAATGCGTCCCGAGGCCATCGGTTTTTCAGGCGACAAGAAAAATGAGAAGTCGCCAGCGATGAGCTCGTGCGCGCGAAACGTCTCGGGTTCATCGGATCGTTGCAAGAAATGGCGCAGATCGGCAAAGAAGAACGCGGTAACCAATGCCAGTATCAGCGCGTAGATCGCCCAGACCGAGCGCGTCTCGCGCAAGCACAAGCAATCGTTGTTGTCGAGTGATTCGGAGGCCATAAGTGAAAAGTATAGGTTATGAGCGCAGAAACGTCACTGCGAATTCAGGTAAATAATCCAAGATGAAACGCACATGCCATTTATGAAGCCCCAGAAAAATAATATATTACCCCGTTCGCCCATTGCACTAAAAGCATAAATACCGACATTCGATAACTGATATACCCATTCAACCCTGAGAAAGAGGCTAAAATGCCAGGCTTATTGCCCGATGTCGATCCCGACGGACTGCTGGAATACTCCGTGGTCTTCACCGACCGCGCGCTCAACCACATGTCGCAGTCGTTTCAAGGCGCAATGCGCGATATTTCCAACACCCTGAAAAGAGTTTACAAAGCACAGGCCATCGCCGTCGTCCCCGGCAGCGGCACCTTCGGCATGGAAGCGGTAGCCCGCCAGTTCGCCAACGGCAAAAATTGCCTGATCATTCGCAACGGTTTCTTCAGTTTCCGCTGGAGCCAGATCTTGGATATGGGGGAAATTGCGGCCAAAACCACCGTTTTGAAAGCCCGCCCAGTGGAACATGGCCCGCAAGCCGCCTTCGGCCCCGCCCCCATCGATGAAGTCGTCGCGACGATCCAAGCTGAAAAGCCAGACATCGTCTTCGCTCCACACGTCGAAACCTCCGCCGGCTTGATCCTACCCGACGACTATATCCGCGCTGTTGCCGATGCCGTACATGCAGCAGGCGGCCTTTTCGTACTCGACTGTATCGCCTCTGGCGCACTGTGGGTCGATATGCAAGCGTCCGGCGTCGATATCCTGATCAGCGCACCACAAAAGGGCTGGAGCGGATCTCCCTGTTGCGGTCTGGTTATGCTCAACGCCACCGCTCGCGAAAAGATAGACTCCACCAGCAGCAGCAGTTTCGCCTGCGACCTCGGCAAATGGCTGTCGATCATGGAAGCCTACGAAAAAGGCGGTCACGCCTATCACGCGACGATGCCCACCGACGCGCTAGCTACTTTCCGCAACGTAATGGGCGAGATCGAAGGAGCCGGTTTCGACACCGTGCGCGCCCAGCAGCAGGAACTTGGCGACAAGATCCGCGCACTCTTGGTTGACAAGGGCTTTAAAAGCGTCGCGGCACCCGGTTTCCAGGCGCCGGGCGTCGTCGTCAGCTATACCGAGGACGGCGACCTTCAGACCGGCAAAAAATTTGCCGCCAACGGCCTGCAAATTGCCGCTGGCGTGCCGCTGCAATGCGACGAACCAGCCGACTTCCAGACCTTTCGGATTGGACTTTTCGGCCTGGACAAGCTACAGAACGTCGACGGCACCGTAGCCCACTTCGCCAAGGTATTAGACCAAGTGGTTTAGATCGGTGTACCGCCCAATCACACCGACAATAATCGAGGCGAAAACATGATCCGCCACACCGTAGTATTCAAGCTCAAACACGCCACAGGATCTGATGCCGAACTGGATTTTCTCCGTTCGGCGCAGAAGTTAGCGCCAGCAATATCGGTGGTAAAAAACTTCGAGACGCTGCGTCAGACTAGCAATAAGAACAACTACGACTTTGGCCTATCGATGGAATTTGCTTCGGCAGCCGATTATCATACCTACAACGAACATCCGATACACGTGCAATTCGTCGAAACCCGCTGGATCCCCGAGGTCGTTGATTTTATGGAAATTGACTACGAGCCGTATACTACCACCTAAACAGTCATTGCGAGCCTAGCAATAATTGGAGGCAGTACTTTGCCGCATCCAAGGCGCCCCTGTCGATGTAGGCAAGGCAGTGGGAGATTGCCTGGGGTGCACTCGCGGCCTGACCTTGTTTGCCAGTTTTGAAGTGGCATGCACACATAAATAAAACCCAATGCCATATTCGGCTGGCTCCACTATGCCGACGACAGGGTCCGCGACATCTGCGCTCATGTCGTAGCTTAGGCTTTTCAACCCGTCAAAATCAAAGTCAGCCATTCGACGCCCAGACATGACATCGACAAAGTCGAGACCGTGCGCCAAGCGGTCGGCCATGGTCAAAATCGTGATCGCGGCGAACAAATAGCCTTCCAACAGCAAGCCCTACAGAAACCGCTTAAGAATCTCACTTAATAACACCGGCTCTTGCCCGAAGTGCTCTATATATTCGCGATAGGTCGGCATCAACCTCGTGGCGATTTTCTGCTCGTGATAAACCGCTATGTCGCTCAACTTGTGATCTAAAAACGGATTGGCGAAACGCTGCATCGTCTCCTGCGCAAAGTTCGCTGCCCCATCAACACGCGCATCGACGACCGGCACGATCTCCGCCGCCAATAGCTGTTGCAACCAAGCCTCGGTCTCCCGGTCGGCCAGCGCCTCGCGCACCGTCGCAAAACGATTCAACGCGCGACACACCAATGCCTGATGCGCACCATTCAAAATGCGCACCTTGCGCAAGGCATAGGGCTCGACATCATCGACTAATTTAATCGCCGAGTGCTCGAACAGCTCCAACCCCTCAAACTGCTCTATCGCCCACAGCGCAAAAGGCTCGGCCACCGCCAGCAAAGGATCTGCCGCCACCAGTGGATGACCGTCTGGCGGCGAACTGACAATGCGATCTACCAGCGCGTTTGGCCAAAAACATTCGCCGCTTAGCCAATCGACAAAATCCCGCCCGAGCTGCCAGTTGGCCGCCTGCTGCAATACCAACTCCAACAAGCGCTCGCCGTTCTCCTCAATCAACTCGCAGGGCAAAATCGGCACTCCTGGATGACCAGCGTCATAACGCGCCTTGAGTACCGCCGTCAGCTTAGCGGAAAAACTTTGTGGCGCACCAATCACATCACCTGTTACCAATCCATATCCGGCCTCTGTCACGTTCGAAACGATCCACCGTAAATCGGCCGAGGTAGCCACCTCCAGCACCTCAGACCATTGTTGGCTAGCGACCAAAGCGCGGCTGATACTAGCGATCTCCCGGACCTCGTCGACTTGCCCACCTGCGACCAAACCGCGCACCAGGACTTGGTATTGCCCCTGGCGCGCGTTTAACCACTGCGCGCGCGGGCTGTCGGTTGACTGCACTACCACCACCTGCCCCACATTTTGCCCGTTTTGATTGGCTTCATGCACAAAAA
>JACLAC010013536.1_pt1 | contig 13975 bp, 2 predicted proteins | sample 8027881 | NCBI WGS metagenome assembly JACLAC01 (sample SAMN15725517, study PRJNA655200) | protist metagenome | isolation source: fluorescence activated cell sorting (FACS) single amplified genomes of... | place: Spain: Blaines Bay Microbial Observatory, Mediterranean Sea | collected 2016-01-19 | reverse complement strand
CTAGTGTTAGAGAAGGAAAATCGCCGTATTGTTTATTTTTCGATCCCTCGCTCCTGTGCATTCGCGCGGAAAAAGAGTCCTTCAAAAGAGTTGTTTGTCGGCCTTTACTATTTTTGAACACATAATTCGTAAAACCCATATGGAATAAGCAAAGGCAAGACCCTTGAAATACAATGAGTGTGCATATGCGAATACATAGTTGAAGAAGCCTTTTGGATTGCGACACTATGAGCACACCGACCGTAGAAGAAGTTCAAGTGGACGGTGCCAAGGACGACACACTGCCTGAGGGAGTCGCCGCGTTGGCTCCCCCATCCATCGCTTCAACAAATGAACACGGCGTCAAAGCCTTGCCGGGGGGCACAATTGGGAAAGTGATCTACCAAACTAGTGCAGATCTGAGGGTGCCGGTGGGTCCGCGGGTGCCGGTGGGCCCAGACATGGCGCCAACCGCTGCAGTTAGGGAAATCGGGGAGGGGGGCACGATAGGGGAATTTTCCCCGTGCGCCCCGTCGTCCCTGGGCCGCAGCACCTCGTTCTTACCAACGCCGAATGGCCCCTTGGCCTCGTCGCACAATATTCGAACTCCTTTCACGTTAGATTCGATCAGGAGGCATGCACCACGAAGCGAACGCGTTCCGTCGTTCTACCAGCAGCAGTTGGACGCACTCCAGGCAATGCTTACGGTCGAGAAAGAGCTTGCCCTGAAGCGGTTGGGGGACAAATACGAGGCAGAACTAATAGAGTACAAAACCGAGAACCAAAGGTTGCTTGCCCAGCAGCTGACCCATGAATTTTCTGATACAGTGGACCGGGCGCTGGTGAGACAGGAAGCAGACGAGCTCGAAAACGCCCCAGAACGGAACATCATCATCAACGGGAAAATGCGGCAAGCCGATCCCGAAGTCGTCATGGAGCAGGTCATTTTGAAGAAGATCCTGGAGAAGAAGAAACACCAGCAAAAGAACATGTTGGCCATGCTCGACAAGGCCAACGAAACCATTTCAAAACTGAAAGACACTGTTCTCAGGGACGAACGAAAACACACACGGGAAACAGAAATGATTCAGTCCCAAAACGCTTCATATTTGCAAAAGATAGAGAAAATCAAGACGGATCGAGCTCAGTTCGCAAAGCAAGTCCAAGCCGAGTGCCGGCAGCTAGTAGATATGGCTTTTCAAAAAGGCCACAAAGACGGGGTGGAAGAAACCCTTCATACCCTAAAAGTAGAACAGGAATCCCAGCTAGAGCGTGTGGAGGAGAACCACAGTAGAGCGCTAATGGTCGAAAAACAAAAGTACGACGCCATTATCAACGGCAGGCTCAAGACGAAGCAGGCCTCCATAGACCAACTGATGACACTGTCCGAGAGCATTCAAAAGAAAGACAATGCGCTGGAGCTGAAGTGCATCAAGGCAATCGAGGATTTTGAGTTTGCCAAAAAGGCTTTAAACCAAGTTGTTCTCAAAAACATGAATCTCGTCATAACAAAATTCGTGCGAAAACGCATCCGCCAAAGTTTTCTCCATCTGAAAGATTACATGATGTCGTTTCATAGAAAACGGGGGAACAAGTACATGAAGACGGTCTTCCGACTCAGAAAACACGTTACGAAGGCCTCCATCGGTATCATGCAAGCGAAAGCCTTGCGAAGGTGGCGGGAGGGTGTGCTGTACACCAAACAAAAAAAGCGCACCGATAACGCCGTTGCCGCCATCGGAAAACGGTACCAGCACCTTCGATCAAAAGCGTTCCTCGGACATTGGAGAATTCTCGTCGAAGAGAAAAGAGTGGCCACCAAACTGTTTCGGCGCGTCTTCTCCTGCCTGAAGAAGAGAAACCTTTTCCTTCGGTTTTGCGCCTGGAAACAATTTTCCAACGATGCAGTTGGGGGTGAAGTAAGGAACAACCATGCCCTAACTATTCTCTTGTCCCTGGTTCGAAAGCGTGATCAGGGTCGGAAGCGCAGTGCGCTAATCGCGTGGCGTGATTTTAACAATTATATGGTAGAGAGCACAAAGGACATAGAAACCATCCTGGGGCATTTGAGGCTACGAATGATTAGGAAAGCGTGGAAAAAGTGGTACTTTCTGTTCATAAATTATGAGTACCATCTTGAATTGGTAAGGAACCGCAGGTTAATGGAATCTCAAGCTGAAAAGCACAGCAGGTGCTGGTACCAACGGAAGCATTTTTTCTCATGGCAACGGTACGCGTCCCGATCCGCGCGCAGAAACTTACTGCTGCGAAACCACTTGGTAACCGTCGACAAACGAACGTCGATGAAAGCGATGGCCCGCTGGGCCTATTTTCTGTCGAGCCGTCGTCGGTATCGTCAAGTTTTGGGCCGCCTGGTTACTCACCGACGGACCTCATGCTACAGACAGGCGTTTGGACGATGGCGGTATTTTTCAGCCGGGTGGACCGGGATACTCAATGCTAGGTACTTTGTCCTAAAGCCACTGCTTAGTGCGCTACAGCAAAAATATTTGCGCGCCGGATGGCACAAGTGGTGCTTGTACTGTAAAGACGATGAAATGGCGCATTTTAAACGCGATAGGCGCGAGGAAGTAGATCAAATAAAGAAAGAAAAACAGAAAGTATACAACCATTTCGTGCAGGAGAAAGCATCGGCTGCTGCCAACAGCAGCGCTGAAACCAACGCATTGCGGTTGATGCTCGTGCAAGAAAAAGCATTGGGCTTGCGCAAACAGAAGAAGGGGGCATTCTTTCATAGGTGGCAAAGAACCGCGTCTAGGACAGTGCGCATTCGCGTAATCTTAAAGAGGCACTTGCAAAAGACAAGCGCGCAAATTGGGAGAACTACAATTTTTCGGTGGAAGTCTTTTTTGCAGCGGAGGAGAAAGCTTCGATGGGCAATTGCCAATGCTTTCACCAAGTATCAAATGTTCTTGTACAGAAAATCCTGGGGTATTTGGTTACGAAAATCTCACGCTTCAGCCCGTTTGCAGCGTGATCGGTTTCGATCTATAAAATCAATTTTGGCTGTTATGAAAATTAAGTATTTGCGACATGGCTGGCTTAAGTTGTGCGTAAACTATCGAACGCACGAATGTATGTTTCTTGCTGAAGAGCAGGAACTTGAAATTCAGCGCCTGGAAGAAGAACGCCGCACAACTGCACAGCATCATGAGCACAAACTCAAAGCAAGATTGCTTACGGCGCTAATATTAACCATGAAACAAAAGTATTTGCGCAGAAGCTGGCAAGAATGGGTCGTTGGCGCAATGGAGCAGAAATCCCAGGTTGAAAAGGAAGAACTGGATCAGATGCTCTCAGACTTGAGGAGAGAGAAACAACTCGATAAATTAAGTTCGTTGGAAGGAAGACGCAAAAAGAGCCTGAGGTCTCTGGTGTTGTCAGCCCGTTATAAATATTTCAGCACCGCATTTCGCATATGGGACAAGCACACCAGCAACATGTGCTTTGACGAAATAGAAGGCCACAGACTTGCCATGCTTTCCACGCACCTGGTGAGGCGGTATTCGGAAAAGATGTGCCTCCGCTATTTCAACGCGTGGTATGCTAAGACTCAAAGAAACTTACACACAAAGCGACTTATCCAAAGCCGTCTGCTAAAGAAACGCAAGTTTGTGCTCGTCAAGGTCTGGTTTTACTGGCGGTGTCGTGTGAACGTAAGCCAAAACGCCAAAGTCAGCATTTTGAAGCTTCTTCGCCAAACTCGGGCCAGGCTCTATCGATATGCTCTCAGCACTTGGAAACGTAAAATTATGCGATTTCGGGATACGTTACGTTTGGAATCCGCGCGCATTCTTGCCGCGCGACAGTCCAACAAAGTCAAAGCCCTTCTATTACTATCGTTTCGAGGCTGGTATAAATACTACTGCTTCCAAAAGGAGAAAGTAGAGGCAATCGGCATGGTGCTACGCCGCCGCGTAATACAGGGGGAAAGAGTTTGTTTTTCAAAATGGCGCAAGCGCGCTGTTGCAATCAAAAATAACAACGATCTAAAGCTACGTGGTCAAAAAACTCACCATCATACACTCAGGTTGGTATTGAATTTCACCGCTCGGAATAGATTAAATAGAAAACGGGTTGTGTGGAGCAGCTGGGCTATGCTCACCAGAAAAAGTCTCCGGCTGCATCAAATATTGTCAAACTATTCTTCTCGGTTTAATATTCGTGCCAGCAAACTGTCGTTCACTACATGGTTTGAAAATGTAAGAACTAGAAAGCAATTCCGTGGGCATTTGCTGCGGCTGTGCCGATGCGCACGAAAGCAAATGTTTTCAATTGCGATGACAAAATGGAGAAGGCATGTAAATGAATTTAATATTGACGAAGCCAGATGTCTTGGGTTGGATGCCATGCGTAAAACAAAAAAGGATATTGCTAAACGTCTATGCGCGCGCGCGAGAAAGTACAAACTAATGTTTGCGATTGCAAAATGGAAAACAGAGACGGCTGAGGATCGTGCAAACGAGGAGAGAACACATTCAATACAGGCAATGGCAAACTGGGCTTCAAGAATTGCCAGCTGCCGGGCTCTGAACGAGAGGTTTCAAATGTGGGTGTCGTTTTTACGCCGATGCCGACAATTAAAGGATCACAAATGCGCAGTCCTGAAGTTCAATTTGTTACGGTTGCGGAAACAGCATGTGGTTCATAGCTTTCTTAAATGGGGGAAATGTACCGAGGAATCTATGAAGCAAGAATTGGAGCAAAAATTAAAGGATCAAAAGCAGGTTTTTAATGACAAGACTGTTACGGAGCGTAACATATTCACTCTGCATAAAGAGCGAACAGCTGGCCAGAAGGTGGAAATATTTTCCGCTTCGTTGCTGCGGCAACGAAAAGTGCGCACCTTTGCTCGCTGGCGTGTCTTTTCGTGTCGATCGGCAAAACAATTACGCAAACGGAATTACAGGCAAGCGATGTTGTTTAAGACAATGTCGAAGTTGAAGCGTAAAACGCTTTCTAATGGTTTGGAATCGTGGAAATCATTCTCTCGTTACAACGCTTTTGAAGCGTTTGTAGAGACGAACCATTCACACCTTGAATCTCAATTGCGCAAGAAAATTGAACGGGCGTTAATCCTGCGTTATTTTACGGGCTGGGGCAAGTGCGCACGCCGCAAAAAGATGCGACGTTCCATACTTCTTCGTCACGCTAACACTATCAAAAAGAAATCTGTTTCAATTGTATTGGCGGCCTGGCAACAATACTCTTTAGTCCGTCAACGTAAACGCCAACTCGTAAGAAATATATCTGGAAAATATAGAAGAGTATGCCTCCGTGCGTTTCTTTGTCGCTGGATGCAAACTAACTCAGCAATATCTAAGATTGGTGCTTTTCGAAGAGCAAGCGTTAAACGCCTACTAAGCCGTGCAAAGCAAAAATATATGCACCGTGGGTGGCTAAGGTTGTGCGTATTCTGCAAAAACTGTGACATATCGCGCTTGCACAGTTGTCACCGCAAAGTAAAGGCATTAATGAGTGAGCAAGAGAGACGGTTTGCTCTAAAACACCTTTTAATGCGCTATTTTAAAGAGTGGGTATGTTACACGTTGTATACCACTAAAATCAAAGTAGTGTTGACAAACGTTTTAAAGCAAAAACAAAACAGGACAAAGAAATATTCTGTTTTAATCTGGCAACAGTTTGTTGTCAACAGACAACGCAACGGCAATTTCTTGGTCAGACTAGAGAAAAATATTCGTAAGCTTTGGTATCGATCCGCGCTTAAAACATGGAAGGATTTTGTGGTCTACCGAGAGAATCTTACCATTCAGAGACAACGTGCTTTTGAAAGAGAACAGTATTATTTAACCCTTGTTGGGCATCGGCGCACCCGAGTGGCAGCTGATACTGCACGGTCAGTTTTGCGGTTCTGGAAAGAAATGACGCGGCGCTCTCGAAGGGAGAGAAGGGTTATAGACATTTTCTCCAGTCGAAGGAAAACTAGGCTATTAGAATCTGCGCTGCTAACGCTTCGCGACAATCGCAGGCTGCAAAGAACATCTCGAAAATTAATTCGTTCTTGCTGCGTATGTTTAAAAAGACAATCACTGAGAGTTTCATTTTCAAAATGGATCAGTGAGGTAATACAGTACAATCTTGAAGATGCGCGTTGTCTTGGTTTCGATGCGATGAGAAAAACTAAGAAAGATATAGCCAAAAGGCTTTGCGCTCGGGCAAGAAAATACAAACTCATGTTTGCTCTTTCAAGGTGGAAAAAAGAAACTGACGAAGACCGAGCAAACGATGAACGAACCCATGCAATTGAAGCAATGTCTAATTGGGCTGCGCGAATAGCCGGTGGGCGCGTTTTAAAGGAGAGGTTCCAACTATGGTTTGCGTTTACAAAACAACGTCTTCAAACTAATTGTCATAAATCCATGTGTTTGGCCAATTGTCTTTTACGATTACACAAGGCCCGCTTAAGTCATAATTTTCGTCGCTGGAGCAACAATTGCCATCGTATTAAGTCTCTCGACTTGGAACGCAAATTAAAACAGCAAAAAACTGCGGCGTCGCTCCACTTAAAACGAGAAGTTTCTATTTTGGAGGCCACATTGCGTGCTGAAGTGACGACGCTGAAAGAAAACCACCAAGTCGAGATTAACCAATTGAAGCAAAGTTCTGCGTCTGAGTTTAGCGAATTGAATGAGCAAATGGTCAAGCAGTTGACAGAGAGAAACAAAATAATCAAGTTTACCCAAGATCGTGCGACTGAAAGGTTCGTCGGACGCTTAGAGGGAAAACAGATTTCTCGAATATTCACTGCGTGGGCAACTTACGCTCGTGGTGTAATTTCCGTCAACCGTTCGAGGGTATTTGCAGTATCTCATCTATTAACCAGATGTGCAAAACACCATATGTTAAATTACTTTCAGCGATGGAGGTCAAAATCGAAGTTTGAATCTACTAAAGCGAAAGATGTGCAAGCAGCAGATGACCTTGAAAGAGCTAAATCAGAGGCCCATGCCGTAATTGCCGCTTTGAAGTCTCAAAATGCGTCGGACAAGACAGCTATGGAAACTCGAACATTGGAACAAATAAATGCTTTAGAGAACCAAATTGCTAAGGAACGAAAACATAGTCGTGCGCGTTACAAGAATACGCAGATGCACGCTGTTGAAGTATTTGCAAATCGATCGTTTCGAAGTCGTATGGCACATTTATTTTCGCGATGGCGTAGCAGTGCAAACACGAACCATAGCAAAATCCAAATGCAACTTAAGGTACTATCCAGTGCAATACTACGCCATATCAAATTGAAACTGCAATTTGGGTTTAAGAAATGGTTCAAAATATCGCAAGACGCACGGTATGGAAAACTAATCAGTGATATGACTCAGAAAGTCTCAGCAATGAAAACAGAAGCAGAGAGTAATGAAACGAATTTGCGCAACCAATTGAATGCCGAAATTGCCGCTTTGAAGTCTCAAAATGCGTCGGACAAGACAGCTATGGAAACTCGAACATTGGAACAAATAAATGCTTTAGAGAACCAAATTGCTAAGGAACGAAAACATAGTCATGCGCGTTACAAGAATACGCAGATGCATGCTGTTGAAGTATTTGCAAATCGATCGTTTCGAAGTCGTATGGCACATTTATTTTCGCGATGGCGTAGCAGTGCAAACACGAACCATAGCAAAACGCAAATGCAACTTAAGGTACTATCCAGTGTAATACTACGCCATATCAAATTGAAACTGCAATTTGGGTTCAGAAAGTGGGTCATCGTTACCAATTATTTCCAACAGAAAGACATTTTTTTGAAATTTTCATCCCAAGCTAAAGCTATCAAAGATAGTGCAGAACGAGAATCTAAAATTGCGAGGGAAAAAATGTCGATAAGGCAAACTAAATTGGAAAAGGCTCACAAATCAGAAATTGAAGAGTTGCTCAGAGTACATATTGAAAAAGCGGCAGCACTAAAGGAAGCATGTAATGCACAGTTGGCATCCCGGAATTTGTTGCACCAAGAGACAAAGGAGTACCTCGGTACACTAATCGGTCGGAACCGTTTCCGGAACGTTCGTGGTCGTGTCTTCCGATCCTGGCGTCACATTGCAAAACAGCAGCAACATGACAGACAAGTGAAATTAAGGGCACTAAAGATTATCATTCTCCGCCAATCTAGAAAATTTCTACGTATGCACTACCACAAATGGTATATGACTGCAAATGCCTGCCACGTCCAACATCTAAGAAACAGCAATGTTTTGTTATTGAACCGAATTGAGGAACAAATTGCCACAAGCTGCCAAAAGCTAAGAAGCAAAAGGGTACAGACAGCTGCAATATTGTCCAATGCAATTCGGCGGCGTTCAAAATCCCGCTTCTTTTCTCTGTGGCGCTGGTTTACAACTGAAGCCATCCGCAAGGCACATTCGCAGACACGATTCCTTCAAAAGATTCTGGTGCGCTTAACGAATGTGCACAAGCGTCTGGGGTTTTGTCAATGGGTAAGGCAAGCGCAAAGTTTGAAACATGCCACAAGTTTGCAGCTTACACGCGATGATGTTTTATTAAATCAACAAGAACAACAGAAACGTTTGAATCTCATGTCCCAAGCACTGAGTAATACGAAATTGCGTGCTGGGCTCTTGTTGTCGCAAAGAAAATCGACTTCCTTTAGAGCGAAAATATTCGTAAAATGGTCTCAGTGGAGCGCCAGCAGGTCCACACACAAAAAATTACAGAGAAACACACTAGCCCCTATTTTGTTTCGGGCCACCAAAATCAACCAGCTGAATGCATTTCGAATTTGGGGGAAAGCAGTTAAGAAACAAGCCTTCGTAGAACTTTCTGAATCACACACAGAAGTGTTAAAAAAATTAAAGTTAAAAATTAAACAAGAAGCGGCGCTAGGTCTCCAAAACCTTCAGAAGCACCAATCCCATCACAAAGCTGAAATTCAACATTTGAAAGAAGTTGCGAATGAAAAGCAGCTGCGGCTATCGGAAAACATTTCAAGTTTGAAATACGAAAGGGACATTTTGAAGTCTCAGAATGCATCTGATGAAGCATCTTTGCAGAACTTCAAATCAAAATATGAGACTGTTTCTGCCAAGAATGAGGATTTAGTTCATGCTGTAAGGTCGCATGAAGTCAAAGAATCTAACCAAATGCATATGATTGAAAGTTTAACTTCCGAAGTAAAGCAGTTGCAGGAATCAAACATTATCCTTAAAGCAACTGTAAGTGCAAAAGAAGATCAAATCAGAGCTCTGAATGAGAGCAATCTAAAACTGAAGGTTGAATCAGAGTCACAATTGTCGAAATCTATGAGCAAAGTTGTTACCATGGAGGCAGAGTTTAAAGCTAGAATGGCAGAAAAGGGGTTTGAATATGAAAAACAACTGGCAGCAATGAAAGAAGCATCTAACATCCAACTTTCGCTGGCAACTGCAAAGCTAAGGGATCTGGATCAGTCTTTAACTGAGCTTCGTTCCCAAGCTGAATACAAAATGCTCTCAGTACAGTCTGAGCATGCTCAGGAAACGGTCAATTTGAAAGCTGCGTTCGACATCAAGCTCGCTGCCGTTCAAAACGAAGCTAACGAGAGCATTAAATCAGCCCAGCAACTTTGTCGCGAGACCGAAACACAGATAAAAGAAGCCTTGAACAATGAAAAACGCAATGTGCAGCAACATTCTTTGACAATTGGCGCTCTTGAAAGGCGCCTTGCAGCTTCTAAATTGGAGCTCGTGAACATGGCAACCAAAGTTTCTTCGTGCGAACAATTAAAAGCTTCAAGCGACGAAACGCTTGCGGCAGTCCGTCAAAAGTTGGCCCAACTTCAAGCTGAACGGAATTACCTTCAGAAAGATTTGGACCGGGAAAGGAAACAACTGGGGGACAGTGCCGAAGAACTTCGGAAAAAAAGAGAAGAATACCATGAATTGGCACGTAGGCTGGAAGAAAACAAGCAGGCAAGCGAGGACGCGTTCACAAAGGCAGGTGCCAATCACGAAGAGGAAGTTATTAAGTTGAGGACTCAAATACGAGAAACCGTGGAGGAAGCCGCGTTGCAGCGCAACCGAAATTTAGAACTTTCTTCTAAGTTTGAATTGAAGGAACGAAAGATGTCACAAGATCTGCAAAACTTGGGGACGAAAATTGCTGCGGAGAGAGATAAATATATTCGTCAGGGGGAGAAACATCTTGAGATTATTACAAATCTTGAAGCAGAATTGAAGTCGACAAACGAAAATAACGCAAAGATGAAAAACGCTGTATCTACAGCAAAAACTGACATGGAAGCGTGCACGAAGCGCATATCTGAAGTGAGCAGAGAGTCTGAAGCACACAAGCAGAAATCCGAGCAGATGGGCGATAGGTTGCATGCAATCGAATCAGAAAAACGGGAGGCGTTAGAAAGCTTGCAATCTTGCAAAGATGAAACTGCTCTTCTCGTCAAGCACCTGGCAAAAGAAAAAACTGTCGCAGAATTTTTGCAGAACAAATACGACGAAGCTCTTAGTGCACTGGACGACCTGAAGCGCCGCCATCATGAAGAGCTTATCCGCGTCCGGGAAGAAAACAATTCGCTGGCAACTAGAGAAAGGCAACGGTACGAGGACAGTAATCAAATGCTTGGTATGCGCGTTGCAGATGCCGAAAGGGCGGCAAAGAACCAGGCCATATCTACAATTTGTGGGATTTTACCTCGTCATTTCGATCGAGTTTCGCGCAAAAGGTTCAATGCATGGAAAACACATGCAAGTGTCCAGACTGCTTTGGCAGTGCAATCTCGTCGCGTGCTGAACGAAAAGCGGGCTGTGCTAGAGGATCATAGGGTTGGTGCTGAATTGATCAACAGGGAATTGTCCGAAATGAAAGCGGTCGTTGCACAAGCAACGCAAGAAAAACTGAGTATCATGAGCGCAGCAAAAAGCCTGAAGGCATCCCTGCAATCACTTAGCGGGGAGTGTTCTGCAATGCGTACGGAACGCACGCATGTCGTCTCCGGGCTTACCAAGAAGTGCGATGGCCTTGAAAGAGAAGTTACCAATGTGACGGGCAGGCTGAACAATAACTTGCGCTCTACAAGTACACTAGAGTTGGAGTGCAAGATTTTAAGAAAGGGTTTGTTAGAGAAAGAAGAAAAAATAGAGTCTATGGGGCGGCTCCTTCATCGAAGTCAAGAACTCATGAAATCGACGCGTCGACAGCTCGATGAAATGGACGACAAGGCACGACATGAATCGGAAAAGTCCGCTGCAGTCCAAGAGGTCTACAAACTACTGACCGAGAAAGACAAGCAGCTGGATGCAAGCAAAAACGTTGGTTCCAGACTAATGAAAGAATTACATGATGCAAAAGGCGAAATTGTCAAACTAAAGCAGGTCCAAATGAATTTTGTTGGGGGTGTCTTGAACGCCACCGCGGGTCTAGAAACCGACCTTAGAAAATCGGGCAAGTCCTCTTCTTCAAACTGAAGTATTTATTATAAAACATGCTTTTTCAGTAATCAGTATTTTTGAACTGAAGTGTTTATCTTGTCAATATTTTAATGATATGTAACTCTTAAAACAAAATACATGTGATCTGGACTTAAAAACAAAAAATTGGCTGCTATGATATTAGATCTGGACTTAAATGTTTTAATTGTGTGTGTGTGTTAATTTTTATACCGCGTACTTTTATTCAATGACTAAAATACTCACCCTCAAACTCGATCCCTCACATTAATAAAGCGGCCCAAGTTCAGCATCATCACTTTCAACTTGGGCGGTTCCATTTTTTGCTATTGCACTGATTTCTACAAGTCGTTCATACAGTGCTTCGTCATACGACACAAATTTTACACCACGTAAAGTCACACCTTGATTAATTTCACATAATATTGCATGATAGGACAAAGTCTCTTTTTTTTTCTCTGGTAAAGCCACAAATGCGCCTGCCCCTTCAACCAGGTCATACACTTGTTGTGCTAAATGAAAATATTCTTCACAAAGCCCGAAGGTCTTTTTCTTCCATTTATATTCAACGTAAGCATCTTGTGTACTACTGGGTAGGTCTTTATACTTCAAAGTCTGCTCTGGTGTCTCTTCATCAATTTGGTATTTTCCCAGATACAAGTATGTGCCTGCAGCCCTTCTGCCATGATACCCTCTTTTCCACGGGCTTCTCTCGCATTGACGAAAGTAATGGAATTCTTTCTGATCTGGTGGCATCCCATGAAAAAAGTTCGCGTCTACTAGCCCATGATCTCCAGGAAAAGCTGCATCCCAGGGGTTAAAATCATTTCTACCAGCGATATAAACTTCCCCTGCCTCTATGAAAGGATAATGTGAGGCGCTCGGAACTGCACACGGTTCAATACCAGAACCGCCAAGGACAGTGGTAATGCACTGCTTGTGACAACCGCGACGGAAGCAAAACCTGGCCGTACCACTTTTGTCTGTTTGATATAGGCGGCGGGTTTTCTCCCACTTCAATGTTTGGGCACTTTTTACCCTTTCGCAACGTTTGCTTTTCTTCACCAACCTTAACTGATCTTCTTCAGCCTTTTGCTCAACTTTAACTTTTACAATCCCTTCTAGCTTGCAGGGGCATATTGTGGACGACAATAAAGCAGACTCGGAACAAGAGGAAGAAGATGAGCTAAGGTTGTGCTGAAGTGTATCAGTTCTTGGTTTTTTTTTTTGACGGTGGCTGGGCTCCCTTTCTGGAGTATGCAATACCTCAAGAACCGAACCCAGAGGCATATCCGAGACAGAGCCATCGTTGAAAACGACAGACAGCATTTGTTTACGTGGATTTTTTGCCTCAACCAATGCTGTGTATTGATTGCTCTCCCATTTCACAATTATCTTAGATTCTACGAGTATTGATTCCCAAAGTTCCTGTAGATTTGGGCGGGTTCGAGGTGGGCGACGAAACCTTGACGTCCGCGCTTCGTCACTTGCCTCTACCGTTCCAGGCGAGTTAAAATTTTCAATTTTTTTCAACATTTACTGCGTGCGTCTTGGTTTTACCGCAAAATACTCCTTGGTCTTACGAAACGCCACTTTTGCGCATTGCGCCGTACAGTAACATATTGTATTTATGTTTCAAGTGGCTTATTGCTAACCAACTGACCACAAACAGACAGGTAGACGTCGCTCGTGTCGCGGTAACCGGAAATACACAAAGAGATGATAAAAGGGAGGAGAGTTGGGCGGGACGGTGGGACCGCTATCATCATCCACGTAAAAGGATCACAGCATTCAAATAACTAAACAAGGCAGCACATCATGGCAAATCTCAATCATCTAATAATCACGGAGAAAATAATATAAAGAAAATATCTATCGATTATTATCGATGCCCAGCTAAAAAAAAAAGCGCTTTATTATTACGACACAAATTTTACACCACGTAAAGTCACACCTTGATTAATTTCACATAATATTGCATGATAGAACAAAGTCTCTTTTTTTTCTCTGGTAAAGCCACAAATGCACCTGCCCCTTCAACCAGGTCATGCATTTGTTGTGCTAAATGAAAATATTCTTCACAAAGCCCGAAGCGCTTTTTCTTCCAGTTATATACTAGACTAGCTATATAGTCTCTGTAATACTTATTAAATTACGTATATTAAATAATTATATTAGAGACTGGAGCACAACAAAGTACTACGGTTGTATGTACCAATACCAGGTATTTACGAAACATATAAACGCGTATTCGTCGTATTATTTATTAGCCCTCTGTGAGACGAATCCCAGCGCCGTTAAAATATATTACGTAAATCCGCCACTTCTTTGCCTTCTTTCCTGCACTATACTTGTTCAGGTTTCTGCTTATTCAAAAATTGTTTTGCGTAAAAGTAGGCATGCTCATATATGTACGTCTGCGCATCCGGGTGCGGTCTCTGCGCTTCGTCCTGCGGTGCCTCTACTGGTATCGTTGCCACGTCCTCTTGCGCTTCGTCCTTAACTGTTTCTTCTGGTTTCTTCGCCGTGTCCCCTTCCAATGTAACTTCTGCCGC
>JACLAC010003542.1_pt1 | contig 13979 bp, 12 predicted proteins | sample 8027881 | NCBI WGS metagenome assembly JACLAC01 (sample SAMN15725517, study PRJNA655200) | protist metagenome | isolation source: fluorescence activated cell sorting (FACS) single amplified genomes of... | place: Spain: Blaines Bay Microbial Observatory, Mediterranean Sea | collected 2016-01-19 | reverse complement strand
GCACGTGTCTAGAATGTTTGCGTCCAAAGTTTGCAGCCTTGACGGAAGCATTTTAGGCATGGATGCAGTCGAACCTGAGTCGTTGGCATGCCCTGCGTGTGATGAAGAGTTTGATGATTTAACAGCACTGCAGCGTCATATCAGGTCTCATGCAGTAGGACCTGAGGATTTTGAATTTACGATCAGCAGCAATGCAGCAGCCAGGGACAGGGCCAGAGTGGGCTTCGAAGCGGAGAGCCCCACATCTAGGCTTATATCAAGGTGGAGGGCAAGGACTGGTCGACCAGAAGGAAAAGAAGGTGAAGTTCGTACCGGCAGGGGCATTCTTGTCAGAAGTGCAACCGGCCGAAGGAGAAAAGAAGGAGGAGATGCCGAGTCAACAACTAGGAGGAGCAGCAGCAGCATCGTCGGGAGATATGCAGAGCTCGAAAGAAGGAAAAGGCCCCGCACGGATGAGGACCATGAGGACCGAGGAGAAGCCGAAGAAGAAGAAGGACAAGATAGAAGAGGACTTCGACTTAGAGGACGAGTAGAGTGTAGCGGGGACACTGGCGAGGCAGACATTGAACAACAGTCAACGTATCAGGGAGATGGAGGGTTGTCTCTATCTCTGCCGGGAGATGCCGGCAAGCCACCACATACCGAAGGCGATGAAGGAAGCAACCGCCCTTTACAGCAAAGTCTCGAAGGAACAGGACGCGGGACCACCACATTTGCACGCATGGGTGGCACTGCTAGAGGAGCTGGTCCAGGTGCAGCCAAAAGAAAGCAAGGCAAAGGAGGAACAGGCGAAGTTCGTTCTCGAAGCAAAGAAGGAGAATCAAAGCACGAGGTCGCAAGAAGAGATGGGACTGACCATCGTCAGCTGCAGGATGAAACTCAACTACCAGGGCAAGCAGAAGGAACAGCAAGCTCGAGTGCACGTGGCAATTCGAGAGGATCGGCCACTGCAGGAGGCTATCGGCATTATCATGGCATCAGCAGGGGCCAGACGAAAGACGGGACAGCCACCGCTGACCGCGAACGAGAGGAGCTGGCTAAAGCACTGCGATAGGCGACGGTAGTCATCACCCACGACTGCTGGTACCGATTGCCTACCGGTGTCAAGTCGGCACAAAGGGACGGTAAAGGGAGGCTGAAAAGAAGAGAGGCAGAGGCCAGAGGAGCAGAAGATTTACTTCGCAATATTAAAGCCTTTTCTGGCGAGAAGTTCGAAGACACCTGAGACAACGGACTCGGGCACATCGGAGTTGAAGGTTGGAGAAGACAGACTTCTCATAACTCCATAGTATGGTTTCGTCGTTGTCGGTCCTGGTGGTTCTGGTGTTCCTGGTGGTTAGGATGGTTAGGGTCATCCTAATCATCTAGTGTTTGGTGCATGCCTGCCTGTTTAGTGGCCTTTGCCCTTTAAAAGCCTTTGAAAGGAGCTCCTCTTCCTCCTCCTCCTCCTCTTGGGCAGTGTGGCGCCCAGTGCCCAGTGGTGCTTAGTGGTGCTCTTTCCTCTTTTGAGATCACACGTCCTTTAAAAGATTTTCCTACGCTCGCAGCGCTGCTTAAGAAAGCTCTACGGTGCCTGCCATATGGCGGTTTGCTAAAACACTTGCCTTGTGCAATCAGGGGGCTGCGCCCCCACCACCGCGCACAAGGTGTGCAAAGTCCTCTGGGGGACACCGTTTCGCACAAGGTTCGAAGCACCTTGCGCAGCACCTTAGGATGGGGGTGTGGGCGCACAAGGATGGTGCAGGGTTGGCGCACAAGTTGCATAGCATCAATAGGGGCGGCTTAGTAATAAAGAACATCGAGCTTGCAGAAGGAAGCGAGCCCCTCGCTCTTCCGAGCCCCCAGAAGCTCAGACCTTAAAAAGGCTTGATCTCCAGGAGCATGTCCAGGAGATCCAGCAGCAACCCCAGGACAGGTGGTAAAGAAGTTAATTGGTTTTGGGGGTTATTCGGAGCTCCTGATCAGGAGCTCGTCATAAGGAGCTCCTGAAAAGGGGGTCCTTGTAAGGAGCGCCTCGTAAGTATAAGTTCCTGCGTGTCTGTTTTTGGTTGGTGCGCACAAGGTGGTGCACAAGGTTGGGGGTGGGGGTGCCCAAGCAGACCCCCACACCCATACCTTGGTGCATTGAGCCAGGCAAAGAGCACAAGGCGTGGGGCACAAGGTTTCTAGGACGCACCAGACGCACAAGGTTCTAGGACGCACTGGAGGCACAAGGTGTGCAAAGTCACCGAGCGGACCCCGAACGCACAAGGTGCGCACAAGGTGTGGATGAGACATATTTGGGACAATATGATTATGCAAACCGCCATATAGATTATATTGCCAGTGAAGAGGAGCTCTTTTTAAACGGGGTTCCTTTAAAGGGGACGTTAAAAACAACGAGCAACTTGTCTTTATTAACCCGAATAAATCTTATCAAAACCTTTCTAAACGCTTTTAAACCCTCAACAGATGGTGTCTATATCTCTGCAGCAGAGCTAAAGCGAGCCGTTTGAAGTTTTTGTTCGGATGGTTGGACTCGTTTTAGCTCGCCTGAAGAGCTACAGACGTCAGGGATGAAAGCTATCATCTTTTAGCAGGTGTTGAGCACCATGTAGGAAGGTTTTAATCGGATTTAGTTGGTCCAAAAAGAGATGTTAAGGTCATGCTGTAGGGGTTCTAGGGCTCACTTTCAATTAAAGGAGCTCCTTTAAGGAGTTCAACAAACACTCCTAACATTCCTAAAACCATTCAAAAACCATCCCAGAACCACCCCAAAACCAGGACCCTAAAACCAGGATTAATAAGGTGAACTTGAATAATTTTGCGGGTTGTGTTTTTGCGCGCTGCTTTCTTTTTCCCCAAATAAGCCTTGCGCTTAGGGGTTCTGAGTTTTGACGATAAGGAAAGGAATTAGGTATCGTATTGGCCGCCCCGCCCTCATTGCCTCCGAGCGTTGTTTCTCGAGTTTTGGAAAAATATGTTTTAAATCAAGAAGAAGCGAACATTATTCACGGTTTTTGTCAAGCCGATGGCTCTTCACGACTAAATCTAGCTTGTTGGAAAATTTCAGCCGAACCAAATTTTAGGTACACAACGATACTTTGATGAGATGTAAGCTCCTCAGGACTAAACAGGACTCAACAGCTTGTTTTGGGACTATCTTGCAAAAGTGCTTTGCTCACATACCAGAAAGTAAAACTGTCTTGTTTGGTGTGTTTAGGGCTTTAACATGTTGTGACAATGTTTTGTAGTTGTACTTTGTTTTAACAATTGTTTTTTGAACGTTTTGCGTTTCTTATTGCTATTAATATATGTTTTTAAATATGTGGTTTAAACTGTGTTAAAGTGTTTTGAACGAGTTTAAGTGTGTTTAATGCTGTTCAATGTGTTTGTGCGGCTTGTTTAAAGCTTTTTAAACGCTGTTTAAAGTTTTTAAGGTCGCCCCTGGCCCTGACCAGGGTCCCTACTGGCCCTGGCTTACAACTTCTTTTACACCACATTGAATTTCATGGTCAAGGGCTTGGTCGGTCGGCCTGTCGATCAGTCTGACGACCTTCGTGTCTGTCAATTACGATATGAGATAAGGGGGTCCCACCAGGGGGTGTGTAGGGGCTGTGTCTCCTTTATTAATAAAGGAGGAGACCAGGACGAAAAACTTGTTTTTAGGTTTTTGGTTGGTCTCTGGTCCTTGTCTAGGTGTCTGACCTATACAGGAAGATGCGGGACATCAGTGCGGTTAATTTCCTCCAAAGATCGCCCAAATCTGAGCCCTGGAGAGCTAAAACAAGCCCAAAAACTTCTAGGAATATAGTGGATAGTCGGAGGGGGGTGGGATCCCGCAACTGTTTGTACAGCCCAAGTCGAGACCTCGAAAACGGCCAGAGACCTCCAAACAATAAAGAGATCAAAAAACATTAAAAAAAATAATTGGTTTTACAGACCGGGCCACCAAACACATTAAAAAACAACTGGTTTTACAGATCGGGCCACCACAAACAATAAAAACCATTGGTTTTACACATCGGGCCACCAAAAACGTTAAAAAACCATTGGTTTTACAGAACGGGCCACCAAAAACGTTGAAAAAACAAGTGGTTTACACATCGGGCCACCAAAAACGTTAAAACACCATTGGTTTTACAGATCGGGCCACCAAAAACGTTAAAAAGCATTGGTTTTACAGATAAACCACTCCGGGCCACCACCGGGACACCGGCCAGCCACCGATCTGGCGGCTCGCAACCAACGCACTCGGTTGGAGACGTTATGAGGCACCCTACAGCCAAGCTGTTTAGGGAATGAAACACAAACAAAAACAAAGGAAAACCAACGCCAAACATGCAAAAATCAACAACTTACTAATAAAACCACAGTTTTTTATTAATTTGTACGTGGGGTTAAATGCTCATTCGCAGTGGAGCCATGCGGGAGCCCTACAAGCGTCCTAGTGCTACAGTAGCGCTTTGTGGGGGCGTTGAAAGAGCTCCTTAGAAGCTGGGCTGTGTACACACAGTTTCCTAAGGAATTTGTGGGTTTGGGATGTTTCTGAGCTCCATTTCAACGAGACTCCTAGTCTTTTTTCACTTTATGAGCTCCGTTTCAATGAGAATCCATGTTTGTTTCACTTTTCGAGCTCCTTTTCAATGAGAATCCTTGTCTTTTCTTTTTGAGATCCATTTCGTTGAGAATCCGTGTCTTGTTTTACTTTTTTGGGTGGGGGGTCCTAGAAAATATGTTTGTTAGTATTTTTGTTTTCGTTTCCTAGGTCCAGGACCCCTATAGGAAGATAGAGCACATCGAGCTGCACATTTCCCGCTAAAGACCGTCTCAAACGGACACCCTGAGAGCTAAAACAAGCCGTTTGAAGTTTTTGTTAGAAAAACATAAAAAGGCAAAAGGTAAGGAATGATCATAGCCCAGTGGCAAGGAGCCCCCACACCGCTAGAACATGACCTTATAAGCTTCCTCGCCTGCACCAGAACCACCTCCAGGACCACCATAGCCACCCCCAGGAACACCAGAATCACATCCAGGACCATCAGAACCACCTGCATAAGTAGCTCCCCTTGGGGCTCCATATATATATATATATATATATATATATATATATATATATGTATACATATGTGTGCTTGTGTTTGTTTCTTATGGTCCTGGATTTGATTTTAATGTTTCTGGGGGTGGTTCTTGTTTTAGGGAGGGAACTTATAAGGTAATGTTCTACGGGTGTGGGGCTCCTTTTAAAGGACATCCCTTTAAAGGAGCTCCTTAGAAGGGTCCTTAGAGGGTTCGATTTCTAAATGCTATTCGATTTGCTACAAAACCCAATCATCCCAGAAGCTAGAGCAGGTTTGTACGGCAAATTTCCACTTAGTCTCGTCTCAAACGGACTTCCCGAAAGCCCAAACGAGCCGTTTGAAGGCTCTGAAGAGAAGCTTTGTGTCCATCTCCCCCTCGATCATATAAGCTACCTCCCTACACCAGAACCACCATAACCACTCCCAGGACCACCAGGATCACCCCCAAGACCACCCCGACCACCAGCTGGGGGCGGTGCTGGGGGTCCTTTTTAAAGCAGGCGAGGTTACCTCTATGAGCTGCACTTACTTATATGCGCATAGCCTACAATCATCTGCACCATTCGTTGACAGGGCCCCACAAGAGCCTTTATACTTAAGTGTCCCAACAGGAGCTCATAAGGACGCTCCAGGAACCACCAGAATCACCTCAATGGTCTCAAGCGCCGTTCAAGAGATCTAAGACAAGCAGTTTGAAGTAATCTACTCTATCGAGGCGGGGGTCCAGGACTATGAGAACCTCTCTACCCGCATGGGTGCGTCATTCCCATCCGTCAACGGGTGGCAACAAGCATGAGGAAAACGATACAGGTATTTAATAGTCGTCAACTTACACTGGCTGCTATATGCGCTGCTTCGTTTTCGGTCTGCTGTGGACGGATTTGCGCAGAAAAGTATAGAAAAGTAACCGCGCCGATCTCCCACACCTTCCTATCTAGCTCAGACACCCACGAAAATGGCCAGACGCGTGCAAACAACAGGCAAAATCTAAATCTCAACAGGTTTCACCAAATCAAACTTAAATCTCCTCTTCAAGGTCCCTTGAAAGGACCCTGAAGAGGAGCTCCTTTTAAAGGGTCCTGAAGAGGAGTTCCTGGGGGCTCCTAGCGAGCGCCCAATACGGGATCGACAGGGCCAATATTTCAATAGGCACCCCAAAAATGGAGTTGACAGGGGCATGCCGCCGTCCACAAGGAAGAGGAGGAGCTCATTTTAAAAGACTTGTTCTAAATTTTGTTCATGTTTCTGTTTGTTTTGAGGTTGTCTGACCCGTATCGGAAGATGTGGGAGGTGGATGTCATTTATATTGCCAGTTCCAGGGACGACACAGGTCCAGGAGCTTCAGGACATGTCCAGGACCTTCAGGGGCATCACCAGGATGATCAGGAGCAGCTCCTGGAGCATTCAGTGGGGTTCAAATGGGGGTTATAAGGCCATGTTCTAGGGGTTGTTACTACCGTCAGTCATTGCAGTGGGCGCTCGCGAGGCCAAAATGTGTTCCGGAAGCCCGCTCGGGGTCACCGTGCTCCTGCGAGAAGTGTTGCTGTCGTACTTTGTTTCCCAGCTTTCTATCTGCGCGGCAGTTCCCGAGAGCCGATTTCTCATCAAAACTCGACTGGAGGCGGCCACCGCTGCAGTAGGAGGCCATAAGGGGGTCGCAACAAGGGTTGACAGGGGCTTAGAACTAAAGGAGGAGCGGGCCATCGGTGCGTTTCATTTCCTCCAACAATCGTCCAAATCCGAGCCCTGGAGAGCCTAAACAAGCCACAAACCTTCCAGAATCTTCCTGGAAGGTTTTTGGCTTGTTTTAATTCTCCTGGGCTCGGATTTGGACAATCTTTGGAGGAAATTAACCGCACCGATGTCCCGCATCTTCCTATATAGGTCAGACACCTAGCAAAGGACCAGAAACCCCACAAAAACCTAAAAACAAGTTTTTCTTTCTGGTCTCCTCCTCTTCTCCTTTAGTTCTCAGCCCCTGTCAACCCCCTCCGGGGCAGTGTGTTGCGTCCCACATGCGACCCCCATTATAGCTTTGCTCTCTTGCTTGGTTTCCCAGCGTTCTATCTGCGCTGCAGGTCCCGAGGGCCGTTTTCTCATCAAAAGTCGACTGGAGGCAGCAACCGCTGCAGTAGGAGGCCTCGTGTGCGCTGAGGTGATATCCAGCAGAGCATTTGAGCGCATGCAAGTGCTCAATCAGAGAAATACATTCGTGGCGGCTACCCCGTGCTCCTTTTTGGCACTCAGTTTTCCGATGATTTTTGCGTTTTATATGTCCTCCGCAGTGAGGTGCGGAACATATGCGTGTCCATTCTTGACGTGCAAAATGTTAATTTTCCTTGCGCTTTGGAGATTGGGATGCGATGGGCGGCGTCATTGTTGGATGTCTTTGGCGCTCGCCTTTACTGACGTTAAAACGTATAAGGGGGGTCGCAACAGGGGTTGACAGGGGCTGAGAACTAAAGGAGGAGAAGAGGAGGAGACCAGAGGAAGAAGAACAGGCTTTTAGGTTTTTGAGGGGTTTCTGGTCCTTTTCTAAGTGTCTGATCTATATGGGAAGATGTGGGGCATCGGTGCGGTTCATTTCCTCCAAACCAAATCCGAGCCAAGGAGTTAAAACAAGCCCAAAAACCATCCAGGAAGATTCTCGATAGTCGGAGGGGGGGTACGATCCCCTTATCAAAAGTGTGGCATTGTTCAATGAATTCGCGCCTCCCAGGGCTCCTCCTGGGATCTCTCGTGAGACCTCTCCTGAGAGACCTTCTGGGACACACGCGTCCTGGGACGTCTCCTGAGACGCCTCCAGGATGTCTCCTGGGACGTCTCCTGGGGCATCTCCTTGGGAACCTCCTGGGAAGCCTTCACAAGCACAGACAAAGACGCGATGTAAAAATAGATCCCCGCCAAAGGGGGTTGACAGGGGCCATGTTAGCCATGTTAGTCCTGGGTTAATCCTGGGTTGGTCCTGGGTTAGTCCCAGGACTAAACCAGGACTAGTCCAGGATCAATAAGGTGTTGTTTTTTGAGTTCTGATAACCTTTTGGGTGGTGTTTTGGGAATGTTTTAGTGGTGTTTGGGGTGTGTTTAGGGTCCTCCTTTCGGGGGTCCTTCTCTATTTCTCAGCCCCTGTCAACCCCCTTTGGGCCGCCTTCACAGGCACAGACAAACTCTCAATCACCCGAAGGCCATTATGTTACAGGTGGTTCTGATGGTCTGGTGGTTCTGGTGTTCCTGGAGGTGTCTCTGGTGTAGGGAAGGGACCTTATAAGGTCCTGGGGGGAGGGGAGCTCCTCTTCAGGGCCCTTTAAAAGGAACTCCAACATTCAATAGGCGCCCCCCAAGGGGGCGTTGACAGGGGCTGAGAAATAAAGGAGGACCCCGAAAGGAGAACCCTAAACACCCCTAAAACATTCCCAAAGCACTTCTAAAGCATTCCTCAAACACACCCAACAAGGTCACCAGACCCTACTGAACAACACCTTATTGATCCTGGACTAGTCCTGGTTTAGTCCTGGGCTTAGTCCTGGTTTACTCGTGGTTTAGAGCTGGTTTAGTTGGGAGCTCCTCTTCAGCGTCTTCAAACATAAACTTCGAACGGCTCGTTTTAAACTCTCCTGAAAAGCTACATCTCTTGAGGGATGAAAGGAATTGTCCTGGAGCAAGTGTTGGGATGGTTTGGGGGTGGAATTGGATGGATTTGGAATAGTTTTGTGGTGTTTCTTGGATCCTCCTTTATAAAGGATCCTCCTAAAAGGAGCAGCACTGAGTTCGTAGGGGCATATGTATTGCCTAGCTGCCTCGGGATTTATTGTACCTCAACGCGGCATGGCTCAGTTCCCAGCAGACTCCGTTGGTGGCGCCGACAGATGCTCAGTGATCCTGGGGCGACTCGGATAGTCTTGTTTAAACCCCATCAAATTTCCCCAAAGGTCCCTTAAAACAAACTTAAGACATCCCTAAAACACTCCTGAAACACCCAGGACTAAACCAGGACTAGTCCAGGGTCAATAGGGTGTTGTTTGGTAGGTTCTGGGGACGCGTTTGGGGTGTTTTGGGAATGTTTTTGCAATGTTTTTAGGAGTGTTTAGGGTTCTCCTCTTATTCTCCTTCTGAGTCCTCTATTTCTCAACCCCTGTCAACCCCCTTCGGGGAGCGCCTATTGAAATATTAGCGCCAGTGTCGCCGGAGTCGACTCGGATAGTCTTGTCTAAGCTGGTAGCAGAATGCAACGTTGCCTTGCTCTCAGAGGCCCTCAACAACGCGCCCCAACATGGAGCTCTATGGGGGCTCCTATTTCAAGGAGCTCCGGTCAACCCCAACCAGTTTGGACAGTGTAGCGACCTCCTGTTGACAGGGGCCCCTACGCTGTCCCAATGGGGTTGGCAGGGGCTGAGAAATAGAGGAGGAGAGAAAGAGGAGGACCCTAAACACCCCTAAAACACTCCCAAAACACACCTAACACATTCCTAAAAAAGGTCACCAGAACCTACCAAGCAACGGCGCTGCAGGAAGAGTGTGTGCCAGCGTAATCCGACAATGTTTTGCCGAGTAGTGTGCTTTAGCACATGCAGGACAAGGGCCATCCTTGATCCAATTTTCGGCCGCTGCTGTGGTGCCAGCCTTGCCTTGTCGATATTGCCCCCAACTCATGCAGCCACATCGTGCTACATATTCGGGAGGGATGGTCATATGATATTTTTTGTAGAGCTGGACACCTGTTTTGCAACCTGTTTGTTTCGCAAGGGTTTTGAAACATCCGCTCATGTCTGGACCAGGGAAATCGACTATCTGAGCGTTCTTGTGTAAGCTGAGACGCCGAATTTTCTTGGCCCGAGCCTTCGCGAGCGCGAGCGGTCTGTAGGTCCACTCTCGGTTGTAAGCTTTTTTGCGTCCTGACCTTCCAATCAAAGGTACCTTGTGCTTTCGGAATTCATCAGCAAATTGGTTGTATCCTTCATTAAACTGCTTTACACTGCGCGGAGCTCGTAGAGCATCAACTGCTTTCGACATATTGTAGAATGCACAGAGGCGCTTGCGGCTTGCCTTCGTGTTCTTACGAATGATGTAGCTTTTCTTGGATTTGCCGAGAATGATTCCTTTCTTGTTCTCTGGAGAACACTTACGTAGGATTCCTAAGGAAAGCATGGTAGCGACGAAGCTCTGGCGAAATAAAGGGCCTTTCACGGAATCCAGCGACGCATTGCACTGGTCTTGGTGAGAAGCAATACAAGGCAAAGCGGCAACCAAAGAGTTGTACGCTCGGTCAATGGGATCCAACATGTAACTGTGTTGACTCTATGTCTTGACCCATGTTTTCCGTGGAAAGGGAGTTTTGAACAGAGTATGAATTAGCAGAAATCCACTCGCCAACATAAAGGCTCGGCGCCAATTAATAAATTGAAAGCATGTTCTTGACGTCCAGAGGCGGGTGAAAATTGCTCTTCAGCGATTGCACAATCTTTGGTGGCGTTGCACATCGGGCAACTCGTCGTTGCAAATTCCAATAATACAGCGTTATGGATGTGAATGCAAACGGCACCGTTTGAGCCGCTGTTTGTGGTCGTGTCACATGCAGAAGAGAATCTGTTTTGCATGTGTCGAGAGAGATGCGTGCTGATCATGTGAGATGCGGTTTTCCGAGATGCGTGTTGTTCGATTCTTGATAGATGTTGCGATAATGTGGAATCTGATTGTGGTCATGGACACGATGAAAGCATTCAAGAACACCCAAAATGACAGTTTTACTTTCTGGTATGTGAGCAAAGCACTTTTGCAAGATAGTCCCAAAACAAGCTGTTGAGTCCTGTTTAGTCCTGAGGAGCTTACATCTCATCAAAGTATCGTTGTGTACCTAAAATTTGGTTCGGCTGAAATTTTCCAACAAGCTAGATTTAGTCGTGAAGAGCCATCGGCTTGACAAAAACCGTGAATAATGTTCGCTTCTTCTTGATTTAAAACATATTTTTCCAAAACTCGAGAAACAACGCTCGGAGGCAATGAGGGCGGGGCGGCCAATACGATACCTAATTCCTTTCCTTATCGTCAAAACTCAGAACCCCTAAGCGCAAGGCTTATTTGGGGAAAAAGAAAGCAGCGCGCAAAAACACAACCCGCAAAATTATTCAAGTTCACCTTATTAATCCTGGTTTTAGGGTCCTGGTTTTGGGGTGGTTCTGGGATGGTTTTTGAATGGTTTTAGGAATGTTAGGAGTGTTTGTTGAACTCCTTAAAGGAGCTCCTTTAATTGAAAGTGAGCCCTAGAACCCCTACAGCATGACCTTAACATCTCTTTTTGGACCAACTAAATCCGATTAAAACCTTCCTACATGGTGCTCAACACCTGCTAAAAGATGATAGCTTTCATCCCTGACGTCTGTAGCTCTTCAGGCGAGCTAAAACGAGTCCAACCATCCGAACAAAAACTTCAAACGGCTCGCTTTAGCTCTGCTGCAGAGATATAGACACCATCTGTTGAGGGTTTAAAAGCGTTTAGAAAGGTTTTGATAAGATTTATTCGGGTTAATAAAGACAAGTTGCTCGTTGTTTTTAACGTCCCCTTTAAAGGAACCCCGTTTAAAAAGAGCTCCTCTTCACTGGCAATATAATCTATATGGCGGTTTGCATAATCATATTGTCCCAAATATGTCTCATCCACACCTTGTGCGCACCTTGTGCGTTCGGGGTCCGCTCGGTGACTTTGCACACCTTGTGCCTCCAGTGCGTCCTAGAACCTTGTGCGTCTGGTGCGTCCTAGAAACCTTGTGCCCCACGCCTTGTGCTCTTTGCCTGGCTCAATGCACCAAGGTATGGGTGTGGGGGTCTGCTTGGGCACCCCCACCCCCAACCTTGTGCACCACCTTGTGCGCACCAACCAAAAACAGACACGCAGGAACTTATACTTACGAGGCGCTCCTTACAAGGACCCCCTTTTCAGGAGCTCCTTATGACGAGCTCCTGATCAGGAGCTCCGAATAACCCCCAAAACCAATTAACTTCTTTACCACCTGTCCTGGGGTTGCTGCTGGATCTCCTGGACATGCTCCTGGAGATCAAGCCTTTTTAAGGTCTGAGCTTCTGGGGGCTCGGAAGAGCGAGGGGCTCGCTTCCTTCTGCAAGCTCGATGTTCTTTATTACTAAGCCGCCCCTATTGATGCTATGCAACTTGTGCGCCAACCCTGCACCATCCTTGTGCGCCCACACCCCCATCCTAAGGTGCTGCGCAAGGTGCTTCGAACCTTGTGCGAAACGGTGTCCCCCAGAGGACTTTGCACACCTTGTGCGCGGTGGTGGGGGCGCAGCCCCCTGATTGCACAAGGCAAGTGTTTTAGCAAACCGCCATATGGCAGGCACCGTAGAGCTTTCTTAAGCAGCGCTGCGAGCGTAGGAAAATCTTTTAAAGGACGTGTGATCTCAAAAGAGGAAAGAGCACCACTAAGCACCACTGGGCACTGGGCGCCACACTGCCCAAGAGGAGGAGGAGGAGGAAGAGGAGCTCCTTTCAAAGGCTTTTAAAGGGCAAAGGCCACTAAACAGGCAGGCATGCACCAAACACTAGATGATTAGGATGACCCTAACCATCCTAACCACCAGGAACACCAGAACCACCAGGACCGACAACGACGAAACCATACTATGGAGTTATGAGAAGTCTGTCTTCTCCAACCTTCAACTCCGATGTGCCCGAGTCCGTTGTCTCAGGTGTCTTCGAACTTCTCGCCAGAAAAGGCTTTAATATTGCGAAGTAAATCTTCTGCTCCTCTGGCCTCTGCCTCTCTTCTTTTCAGCCTCCCTTTACCGTCCCTTTGTGCCGACTTGACACCGGTAGGCAATCGGTACCAGCAGTCGTGGGTGATGACTACCGTCGCCTATCGCAGTGCTTTAGCCAGCTCCTCTCGTTCGCGGTCAGCGGTGGCTGTCCCGTCTTTCGTCTGGCCCCTGCTGATGCCATGATAATGCCGATAGCCTCCTGCAGTGGCCGATCCTCTCGAATTGCCACGTGCACTCGAGCTTGCTGTTCCTTCTGCTTGCCCTGGTAGTTGAGTTTCATCCTGCAGCTGACGATGGTCAGTCCCATCTCTTCTTGCGACCTCGTGCTTTGATTCTCCTTCTTTGCTTCGAGAACGAACTTCGCCTGTTCCTCCTTTGCCTTGCTTTCTTTTGGCTGCACCTGGACCAGCTCCTCTAGCAGTGCCACCCATGCGTGCAAATGTGGTGGTCCCGCGTCCTGTTCCTTCGAGACTTTGCTGTAAAGGGCGGTTGCTTCCTTCATCGCCTTCGGTATGTGGTGGCTTGCCGGCATCTCCCGGCAGAGATAGAGACAACCCTCCATCTCCCTGATACGTTGACTGTTGTTCAATGTCTGCCTCGCCAGTGTCCCCGCTACACTCTACTCGTCCTCTAAGTCGAAGTCCTCTTCTATCTTGTCCTTCTTCTTCTTCGGCTTCTCCTCGGTCCTCATGGTCCTCATCCGTGCGGGGCCTTTTCCTTCTTTCGAGCTCTGCATATCTCCCGACGATGCTGCTGCTGCTCCTCCTAGTTGTTGACTCGGCATCTCCTCCTTCTTTTCTCCTTCGGCCGGTTGCACTTCTGACAAGAATGCCCCTGCCGGTACGAACTTCACCTTCTTTTCCTTCTGGTCGACCAGTCCTTGCCCTCCACCTTGATATAAGCCTAGATGTGGGGCTCTCCGCTTCGAAGCCCACTCTGGCCCTGTCCCTGGCTGCTGCATTGCTGCTGATCGTAAATTCAAAATCCTCAGGTCCTACTGCATGAGACCTGATATGACGCTGCAGTGCTGTTAAATCATCAAACTCTTCATCACACGCAGGGCATGCCAACGACTCAGGTTCGACTGCATCCATGCCTAAAATGCTTCCGTCAAGGCTGCAAACTTTGGACGCAAACATTCTAGACACGTGC
>JACLAC010017725.1_pt1 | contig 13980 bp, 13 predicted proteins | sample 8027881 | NCBI WGS metagenome assembly JACLAC01 (sample SAMN15725517, study PRJNA655200) | protist metagenome | isolation source: fluorescence activated cell sorting (FACS) single amplified genomes of... | place: Spain: Blaines Bay Microbial Observatory, Mediterranean Sea | collected 2016-01-19 | reverse complement strand
ATCCGCGTGAAGTCTTGGCCAAGGTCATTGCGCTTGAAAAGCAATTGGCGGCGGTAGTAATCGACCGCTCTGCCGAAGAGTTACGTTTCACTGCTCAAGCTGCAAAGAAGCTTGATGATGAAATTGCAGATATGGAAGAGAAGCTCCGTAAGGAAATGTCCGCAGGCAAGCGGGATGAAGCGAAAGCTACGAACTTGAAGTTCATGGATCTTAAGATGGATAGGATCGAGTTAGGTAAAGGCGTCGCTGGTCGCAGTCAGCGTGAATACGTAGCGCACCGCGTAAGTGCCGTCGTGACCGCGCCGGTTAAGGATGTGAACGATAGCTCCACCCTTATGACGCCAAAGCCATACATCCAAGCGATGGATAACTTCTTGTCGCAGCAGCCCAAGCAGGACGTACAGAAATACCGCCTGAGCATAACTGCCGACGTGTGCGCGTCTGGAAAATCAGGTGCTCACCCGACGCACGGTCACGGTCGAGGTGCCGGGCATCGTGGCACTGGGCGAACTACGTGAAAGCTGAGCATGCTTAGCCGCCAGAGCCAGAGGCAAGCGTCTTCTTCGTTTATGCAGCGCAGCCAGGAAATCGCAATGAAGGGCAAGAAAGGCTACAAGAAAACTTCGATGTCGACGGGCAAGGGTAGTGTAGCGTACAGAGCTGGTCAGAAGCAAATTGGTGGTGAATTCAATTCAAAGGACCCTTGGGCTGTGAGCCGTGTCAGCGAGACGGAACAAAAGCGTTTGATCGCGTCTGCGCAAGTTTCGGGTGATGAAATCATCGCGACGCTGAACAGAGCTTCCGCACGCAGTGTTCCTGAGGATGGGTCGAAGCCAATCGCATCTGAGTCACATGCCATCAAAAAGAGTGAAGCTGGCGAGCGGATGGAAAAACCGACTTGATCTACTTTTCATTCAATTGCTAACAGCAAGGTGTCTGCAGCGCACGTATTTGAAATTCCGCCTGCTCTCGAGGCAACTGCGGAGAAGGCGGCTATCGAGTCAGCTACGGCGACCGTTGACCTCAAGATCGCTGAAGCAGAAGCTGCGAAGCAGAAGCTTATGGAGCAGTTACGTAGCAACAGCCCAGCAGGTGCTGGTAAGATCGGCAGAGTCTTTGCTACACCCTCGTCTATGAACTTGTCTGTTTCTGCCGGCAAGGTTGCGAGAGTGTCTTCGAAGAAGGGCACCACTGACCTAAGTGCTGACGCGCCTGCCTTCCAGACCGCGGACGAGCACGCGAAGTCAACGGCGCTTGCTGCGGTGCGTGGCATCAATGAGCGATTGAGTAACTACCGCATGGAGCGCCATGACCTCGTGACGAAGGTGCACTCGGAAGCTGCGGCCGTTTTGGAGTTGGATGAACGAATCCATGACGAGACTGAACTTCTGCACCAGATGCGGTCACTGAACGCGAAGCTCGACAGCGCGGATGAATACGAAGCAGTGAAGTACCGTTCTGACGGCCTCGTCACGATTACTCCGCAAAAGATCGAAAGACAGCAGGAAGTGGTTGAATCTTTGCAACAGTCGCGTACGTTCCTGGTGACGAGCCTGCATACCTCTTCCCCTGTCTATGACGAAGGTGTTCCTGTTACGCTACTCTATCTCGAAACGATGAAGCGATTCTCAATGGCAGTTTCGCTGAGTGCGCAGGCTGAAGTTGGTTGACCAATAGACCGTCCGCCAGCATCAGTGGGGCGTTCGAAGAGCTTATGATTGGTCAGTTCGAGCGGCGTTGGTAAGCCATCGATCGTTCGATTGACTCCGAAGTCAATGTCATCAGCCGTGATAGGCTCGGAACAACAACCAAACCCTTCTGAAGTTCAAAGCGCGGAGCAACTTTCCGACCAACCGACGACTAAGCGAGCAGTTCCTTTGCCGGATCCTACAGGTGGATCTCATGTGCGCATGTCGCGGACTGACCGCTCGTTGCATTATGCTGCTGGTGGGCGACGAGCGATGTCTGCGTCCGGTCACGCACAAAAGTCTGCGGTCAATGCGGCTCGGCGGTCACTCAAGTCTGAGCGGAATTCCCAAGCACGCGCCGCGAAGGATTCCACTCCGCGCACTGCTGCTAGGGACATGAGAAAGTCAGGGCGTCACCCCGCCTCCGACGCTACTCTAGGACTACTCGCTGGCGAACACAAGATCCCGCACGTTTCCTCTTCCGACTTTTTGTCTCGGATTTCGGATCAGGATCAGATGGCCGGCAACGTTGTTTACCTCGCACCTCCTAACGGAAGAGGCAATGCGATTCAGCGTCGACACTCCGAGACCCGCGCGCCAGCAGCTATAGAGGCCCAACGTAAAGAGAGGGCTGCACTTGCGAACGCGTTGCAAGCGGGAAAGCTCGCGCACACCGTCTCGGGTGGCAAGCTGGGCACTTGGAACGATGTGGAAGGTAGAGTCACCGGGAAACGAGACGATCTCAATATGGCTAACCTGGTCGGTGGGCTCCGACTCGAGTCCGACGGTAGGCTTATCGCTGAGTATATCCAGAAGCTGTCAGTCGAAGCGATTGTTAAAGGCAAGCATGAAGCTAAGGTGAAGACCAGTCATAATTCCAACCACGCTTTCAGTAGCCTGAATGTATCTGGTAAGCTGTCACATTTCAGTTCGGCAACTTGTGCTGACCGTGTCAACAACGCTATGCACACGCCGTCTGCCTCTGATGCACCGCACACACCTCGTGATGAAGACCTTACCGAACACCTTGCCACTGCAACTGCTAAGAACGCCGAAACGGCGACGACGGCTGATCCTAGCAATGAAGCGATAACCAGGACCACACCAAGCTATCACATTGCTGGTCCAAGCGCAGCAACTACTTCTAATTCAGCACCACTGCAGGATGTTTACGCTTCCTATGCAACTTCGAAGTCGGTCGTTGCTTCAGACAACGTCTGGGGTACGGATGCGCCTTGGTCTCAGCAGTATGTCTATGCTGCATCAACAGGTGTTCCGACTGATTCACTTAAGGTTACAAGCGCAAGCGCAAGCGAGAGTGCAAGTGGCTTGGAAAAAGCTATGTCGGCTTATATACCTCAGCTACCGATCTCACAATCTCCTGGTGCGAGTGCTGAGGTTGTATCTCAGGCTTCGCAGAAGCAGTACAACTTTGCACCTACCGCTGATATCATACGTGCTTGGGAAATTGCAGGCAAGACACCCAATGCTGCTAATTGGATATCTGCTTGGGATCCTGCAGAGTTATCAACGCCACGCGAGGAAATCTTGATGCAGACGCAGCCAATGACGGCATTAACAGAACCTGAGTCTGCTCAGTATAAAATGCAACCACTGACCCCGCGTCAAGAAGCCTACGTTACGAGGTATAAAGAACTGTTGGCTACTGCACGTTATGAGATGGAGAAGTCGAATCAGCATATGAGTCAGGTGGCGACTAAGGCGGCTAGCTACCGTTCGCAACTGCGCACACTACTGAAGGACCATGAAGAATTGTCGACATCGACTGTTACGTTGAAGCACCAGGCCGATACGAAGACCGTGGAGGTTGAGCAACTTAGAGACGCTGTAGAAGAGAAGGAGTCGCTGGTCTCGTAGCACAAGAGTAAGATCCAGGAACTTCGCGCGTCACATGTGCACCGGGACGAACACGCCGCTAAACTGCAGGCTCTCAATGAGGAGCATCAGAAGCGTCTGACTCAGCATTTCGAGGAGCACGAAGAAAAGATTAAAAGTGTCAAGGCTGAGTACGAGCAAGCCTTAGCGCAGTTCGAAGTGCTGAAGCGCGAGCACGAGGCCCGTATCGAAACGCACACCGAAATGGTTGATAAGCTGCATATGGATCATTCCGATGCGCTAGGCTCGACAATCGAGAATCACAAAGACTTCGTATCACAGATGCAAGAAGAGCACGAAAAGCGTGTGACTGAAATGCATTCGCACAGCGTTGGTCTAAAGGACAACCATGAGAAGCAAATTGCTACCATAGAGGCTGATTTCAAGGACGAGTACGAGAACATGACTCGGAAGTACGAGGAGCAGTACAATAGCCTGAAGAAGGATTTCGAGGATGAGTACGAGCTTCTCACCACGCACAACCACAAAGAGATCGAAGATGCGAAGCGAGAACGTGACGCTGCGCAAGAGTAAGCGCGGAAGGCGGTCGAAGACGCGCAGAAAAGCATCGCTGACCTCGAGACGGATGCGAAGCTGAAGGTCGACTTGGCTGAAATCGATACGAAGGAGAGAATCGCGAAGGCCGAGCTGGACGCTACGGAAAGGATCGAGAAAGCCGAAAACGAAGCGAAGGCAGAAATCATCGAGCTCAAAAAACAGCACGAGCTGGCTATCGCCAAGATGAAGGCCATGTACGAGGAATACCATATGTCCGAGATGGTTGGTAAGCAGGAAGACTACAAGTCCGAGCAACAGGCGCATCACGACGAGGTTGCGAGGGACCTTGAAACGCTACACGAGCACGTGCACTCCGGAGAGTTCGACGTGCAGAAGAGACTGATGGGACCTTACAGGGATCAGTTCTTGAAACTGAAGCGCAAGGTCGACGAGGGTGTGCACAAGCGTGTTGCGGAAGAGCACGCGGAGCTACTCGCGATCAAGATGAGCGAATAGAAGCAGGACTTCCAGCACGACATCAACAAGTTCATCGCTGCGATTAATCTTGATGAAAATCCGCACATGCACGAAAGCATGATGGCGACCGATGACGAGTATCGCGATAAGTACGAACAACATCTTGATAGCTACAAGGATAGGCATAGGGCAGAGAATATGATGGCTGTAAAGCGCGCATGGCAGAAAGCACATGCTTTGAAAGCGCAACATGCGGCCAATGAGCATCGGCGACAGCAAACCGACCTGCGTGAAGACTACGAAGAACAGATGAATGTTATAGCTGACCAGGAAAAGCAGACGCAATCGAAGGTGAACGAAGTGCTCGCGAAGGTGGAAGAGCTGACTCGGAACGAAATCGACTATAATCAGAAGATTAAGGATCTTCAGGCTAACGACGAGCGGATGCGTAAACGTATGATCGAGCTCGAGCAAAATGAAATTGACATGAAGATCGAGTTTGAAGCGAAGTTAGCTGGTATGAAGTCCGAAGCTACGGTGCTGGAAATCCGAAACAACGAGAAGGCAGCGTTGTTGGCACAGGAAAAAGAGAACAGTGAGATCGCGCACGAACAGCTTGAACGCATCATCAATCAGAAGAACGAGTTACTAGCGAAGGTCGAGGCTCAGTACGAATCTGAGAGACGGGATGAACACGACGAAAAGGTTCGCCACATCGCGAAGCTCGAGGCTAGGCACAAGGAGGACATTGAGACGTACATGAACGAACGTGCGGAACACATCGAGCACCTGGGCGACAGGTTGAAGCACTACGGCGAGCGCATTAAGCTGCTCCAAAACGAAGTGGATGAATTGAGGGACACGAACGATGTCATAGAGCGTGAGAAGCGCGAACTGCAGCTCATGGCGGACTACGACAGGAAGGACTACGAACTCCGCCTCAACCACGTCAAGAACGAGAACAAGGACCTCTTCGCATTGGCCAAGAAGAACCTCGAGAAGAAGAACAAAGTCGAGTCCAAGGTTGAGTTGCTTGAAGCTGAGCTGACGCACACGCAAGGCGTTTTGGCTGCGGCTGACAGAGACACGCCTGATGAAGTCTTGTTCAGGAAGGTGCTCAAGAAGGAAGAGCAGTTCCTTGCACGGGAAAGCGAACTCCGTGCCTTCTTCCAAAAAAGGATGGATGACAAGGAGAAGTTCTTCCAGGACGAGCTAGAGAAACAGTCCAAGGAAAGGGATACCTTACGTTCCAAGCTGTACGCACTGGAGCAGCGCAACGAAGACTGCCGCGTGGACAAGCACGAGCTGCAGATCGTGGCATCCGAGCAAGAGCTTACCATCGCTGCAAACCTCGGCAACTATGCGCCTGATAGGATGAAGTACTTTCAAGTCCTGAACGATCGTAAGCCTGAGTTTGCTGACGAAAAAACAGAAAATGAACTCAAAACGAAGGACTACAAGTTCGCGTCTGAAGGCACTGGCAACAATTTGGAAGACGCCGCGCGCAACACCTCCGATCAGCACAGACGGCAGTTCTCCTCTAAATCTTACGGAAGCAGAGATGTCCTACGAAAAGAACTGTCTGAACAGAAGGACCTTGCGAAGAGCATGAGCAGTTTCCTCGCCACGCTGCAACAAGAGAATAGTACGCTTAAGAAGAACTTGGAAGTTATTCAGGAAGGAGCGGATATCAAACAGCTGCTGAGGGACAAGAAGAAGCTGTGAACGGCGAGTGATTCGCAAGGCTTGCAAGAATATGTAGAACGCGAGCAGCAGATTGCGTGACTGCAGGGCCTGTAGGCGACGGTTCAGTTGAATCAAGATGCTTACCTGCAGGGGACTGGACCGTGAGACTACGCGGCTGCCGCGGAAGCCGTGCGCAGTCGCAACGTGTCCTTCAGACAGAGTCTTGCAGCTAACGGTGTGCCGATCGTTACGGCGCCCGAAGCTGCTGCTGCAGCGAACCGGCTCACAGTGGCCGGTGCAGCACCGCGCTGATCAAGCCGACAATCAAGTCGTCCTTCTAGCGCGCGCATGACTCGTCAAATGGGCACGCGACCGAGTAAAAACGCTGCGTAAACGAAAGTGATGGACGCCAATGTGGCCTTGCTTACTAATCAGCCTTCTAATTACTCTTCCGAATACCGTCCGTCAATGAACCATGTCGATTACTCTATTCCTCGCCAGTCTTCAGTGCAATCCTCGACTCTGACTCCTGTTGGTGTTGAGCAAGTTCCTCTCCCTACGTCCCTTTCTGTGCCCTCGATGCTTGACGGGCAAAGCATCGGGGACGGCTCGGAATATGCGCTGCCACCGCGGTCGCATTCCGCTGAGCCAGCGCCAATGTTCCATTGCAACGTGACTGCGCCTACACCAGCGCTACGGAACCCAGCGTTAGCTAAGCCGAAGACAGGAGCAGCACAAAACGCTCGCGTGAGAAACGCAAGCATGCCGTGCCAGAAGAAGAACACTGAGATGAGGAAGACGCATGGCAGCAGTGCAGACATGGAGAACTTTCTCGACGCTAAGAGGACGGCTGAGGACGGTCTGTGGGGGCGCGACCTTCAAGAGATGTGGGATAATAATCGAATTGGTCAGCTTCAGCAGCCGGGAATGACGAAAGAACAAGTTGAGGGAATCAGGGCGTGGGGTTATAATGATGGCACGTTGGGCGGGGGATCACATAACGGGTCACGCGCGAACAGCGAAGTGAGCTACCCAGTCGGATCAAAAGCGAATCCTCATGCGCTTGTCACCAGTCATCATCCCGTGCACTTCATCAAGGATCGCGCGACGGGACGGAACGATGTTGGCCTGGAGGGGTACAAAGCTTGGAAAGGTACGTTCACCAATCCGAGCGTCGACAAGCCGCTTACGACTTCGGCCAACGACCGGAGTATGTTCTTGACGAGCAAAAAAGCGTGGAAGGGACGACTGGAGAAAGACCGCAGTCATAAGCACGCTCCACGTGATGCTAACTCGGCTTCGAAAAATGGATACAGTGGCTCAGGCGGTGGTATTGTATACCCATATTCGGCTAATGATGGAGAGCATACAACTTACGAAGAGTTTATGAACACTTGGCCGCGCACGCGCTCCAATGCAACCAATCTGTACGACAAGTGGAAGGAGCGCTACAGGGCGACGAGCGCTGAAGATGCGATGCGGCACAAGAAGAACCGACGTATGTTTCACAACAAGCTTCATCGACACGCGAATGAAGACATCCACAACGAGCTCTATCGTGACAACGACTTCTACAACAAGGACGGATCGAAGACGAAGGAAGAACTTGACGCACTTCATGAAAAGGTTAGGCACAAACGACAGGTGGAGGACTCTGTTGTCGTGAACCAACAACACCTGATCAACCGCGAGCGCAACTACAGAAGGATGTATAGGCCAGAAGGCATGAAGGCTCGTGCTCCTAGCGACGGAAGGCCGAACTATCCCTGGAATATGCCGACTGGAGAAGGACTCGTACCTCAGGGATCGAAAGGTACCACCATGAAAGACTCATACGTGGATCCGTCCCCGCGCGGCACTTACAAGAACAGACTCTATACAACGCCTTACGACGACGACCCACGCACTACCGCTGGCCAATATCCGCAGGCGAGTGATAACCTGAACATCAACCCACCTAGGCCAAGTCTGCAGGATGGCTACATGACGAAGTCTGCCGCCGACACGGAGCCGTATTCGATGATGGACTCGCGTAGTCCATCACCGACTAGCGCGCGCAACGTGCTCGTACAGCGTGTAAGCACCAGCGAAGAGCTCGCTCCTCCGGTAGGCGCTGCGGCACGCAAACAAGTGGAGCGACCGGGTACCGCGTCGTTTGGCCTCGATAGTGGCACTGTGTTCGTAGAATCTCCTGTGATTAGGAGCACTTAGGTAGAGAAGATGGAAGATGCGCCTATCGACATGGAGGAGCAAATGGCTAGAAGTGACCGTCAGTTCTACGACAAGCTAGGCGATTACAGGGGCGGCATGGAGAGTGCAGCTGCGCGTACGCAGCGTTTCGCCGACCGACACTGCAGTTCTTCGAATGTAGCATCAGCTATGGACGAGGAACGCAATGCCACTTTCCGCAAGCAAATGATCGATGCAGGTGTCTCCGCTTACGCTGGATTCGACGGTAAGCACCGTGGCTCGCTCGTCTCACAATAGAGTGAAACGTTTGTACTGGCTAGTGGTGGTGAAAGTAAGACTGCGATCATGGAAGCAAACATGGCCATGAAAAGTGACTGCGCTTCAGCACAGTCTGCTGCTGACGTTTTGACGAGCAAGGGTACAGTCGAGCCTGCAGCGCCTCCGGTTACTCGGCTTGTGATACCGCCGCAACCTGCTGGTATGCCGAGTCAATCACAGCAGATCGGTGGTTGCTCAGCTTTGGACTCAGCGCGTTCGATTAACTCGACGCAAAGCGTCATTGTCGATCCTTGTGCGAAGCCGAAGGTTGGAGGTGTATGAGTTGTTCGTGGTGCCGTCGTTGTGGAAGACGGTAGTGCTGCGAAGGCTAAGGCAATCTCAAATGTTGTGCGCTACGTCGAGAGCAACGGCGGCTTTTCGCAGCGCGACAACTCGAAGTACACAACGCTGACTGACTATGTTGCTCCAGTCTGAATCAACAACCTTATGCAACCACAACAGCAGTTTGGTGATCGTTCACCGGTACTAGTATGAGTGAATAACTTACAGCCTGCGGGTATGCCTCAGAACGTTATCCGTGCGCGATCGCCGGCGCCTTCTGCTTCTCCTAACGAAAACTTCTTTCAGCCTAACATGGGCTTTTCGATGCCGCCGGAGATGCGTACTAGCATGAATGAACGCGCACAAACCTTATCGTACAAAGGCGCTCTCCCGAGTGCTTTCTGATCGGCACCTCCTAAGATGAGTTTCAGGACCGTGAACCCTGGCACTGCAGGCACGGCGCCGCGCTTCGGCCCGGACTCAATCAAGAATCCTGGTCAGGGTGTCTGACGGTCTTACGGTGAGGAAGCTGCTCATATGCGTGAGAACGCGAGTCTGCGTGATAATAGCCCCGACATGATTCAGATCTCGGCAGCTCGCGGGAACAAGAAGCTGGATGAAACGTACGCCAGTCGCGCTGCCACAATAATACCGAGCCAACAGGAACAATAGGAGATGGCGAAGGCAAGCGCAAACTCCATTGTAGCGAGAGACCGTCTTCGTGATATCGAAGCTCGTAAGTCATTTATGGAGTCTGATGAAAAGCTTGATGAACTAGAGCTCGAGGAAACTGTAGCAAACGACGAGTTCGAGGTTGAACTTGGAGACGCAGAAAAGGCTGGTTCTAAGAACAGCTACAAGAACAAAAATCAGGCAGTCGAAGAGAAGGAGGAGAAGATCGTGAAGCCACATTCGCACTCACCCGAGGCGCATCGCGACAGTTCGTATATGACCTCTATGCACACCTACTTCTACCTCAAGAAGAAAGAGCGTGAAGAAGTCGAAAAAGAAGCTGACTTCGGACCAGAAGTTGAGAGGAAAAGCAAGGAATCAGCTGCTGCTGAACAGAAGATGAGCAAGGAAAGCAGGGATTCAACTCAGCTGTTGAGCAAGGCGTCGACGCAATCGATAAGACAGACTCAGGCGAAGGTCAAGAAGTGAGTTGCGCATGGCAACACGTTCGCAGTTTCGCCAGGCGACTCGTTCTATAGCAACATCATTGAAGCTACCGCAATGCGACCTAACTCGTAGCTTGTAGCCATAAACAGTGCAGTCGACCAGGAGAGCGTACAAATGCTGGACAGCAAGAGCACGAACGCGAGGAGCGCCCCTACTCGTAGCAAAAGCGTCGAGTTTGGAGGGACTCAAACTGCCACATTCGATCGCAACGCACCACTGCCACCGATTGCTCCGATGGAAGGCGTTCTCCAAAGTGAAGGGCCGATGATAAGTGAGATGACAGCTCTGATTGTACAGGCGAACCCGTACCAATCTCTGAGTGAGCCAGAATCCGAAATGATGGGCATGGGACAGCCACAAACGCCAGTATCTGTCCTCGTCGACGCTCAGGGCAACAGGGGATCGACGATCAGTGATCGCATGTCAGGCACTGGGAACGACAACATGGCGGTCATTACTAAGTCGTACGATCACCACTACGAGCCAGATAACACTACGCATGCGGCTCCAAGCGTAAATGCGTCAGTATCTATGGCAGCGCCATGAGTTGTGGTGCAGACAGAGACTCAAGCTCAGCAGAACGTACCTATGCAAAGTGTTCCCGCACAACTAGTCTCGAGTCCAACTAGGGCGAAGACTGCTTCGCTATTTGTGTCTTCTAATAGATCTGGTCCAGCAGGCGTCGGTGGTATCCTGAGAAAGGCTAACACAGGAGGCCTCGTTGACAAAAGCTTACAGCTCCCGGTAAATAATGCCGCACAGGTTCGCGCTAGTCCTTTGCAACCTCAACAAAATGGCAATGCTGTGCGCTTTACGACGACACAATAGCCGAACAGTACCGCGGAAGCGTTTTTCGGTACTCCGAGCACTACACCGGTCACAACAGCTCAAGCGTTTTTCGGCGCGCCTGCCGCTGTTGCACCTGTGCATGCTCAGCATGCGCAAAACAGTGACAGTCAGCAAATAAGAGGAGTGAATGCTGCTGTGATGGATATTTTGACAACTACCGCCAGAGCGGAAGAAGCAAGTGTAGGCGGCAAGGCTTCAACTCCGCAGGTGCCATCTGGGCGTATTTCGAGAATTTCCAGTTCTGGTGGATCCTCGTAAGGGTTGGAGTGGGCGCCTGCAAAGCGATGGACTAATGTCTACAGTACTGAATAAACTTACGTGTTAATAGATTAATTTGCACGCCGACATCTTTTGATCTAGGCTGTAAAGAAGTGTTGATACAACTACTAAGAACATAGATGAAGTCGATGCTGTATCGACGTACACTATAAGTGAGTATCTACTTAACGTTACGCAAACTACACCTTGACCGCCCTCTTCCTCCTACTAACTTAGTTAAGTAGCTTTTTCACGAACCTGTTTATGCCTACTATTCCTGCTAGCGAGACGATATGACCTACAACTCCATACTTAATTTTTGCCACCTCTTACACGTGGCGGGTCATCGTTACTAACATTTTTTCCTGCTTTGCTTACCTACGCTAGCCATTTACCTTCTTCACGTATCCTAAGTGAGTACCACTGCCAGTAACAATAGCCGAATTGTAAAAATGATCATGCTGAACACGAACGATGAACTTGAACGACATTTTACATTGCATGCTGCGAAAGAAACTGAATTATTTCTGAACTTGATGTTTTGAATTGAGTGCTCCTACAGTGTCAATCGTCGGTTGAGTCATGTCAGTCTACTATGCTTCGCTTCGATCTTCGTTCGATCATGATTACTTGCTATTTTTGACTCGGAAAAACAATCTCAAATGCCTGCCCTATACCTCACTACGTTGACAACAGCATTCGTCCAAACGTATCATAAGTACTTAGTCAGTACCCAATAAGCAGCACCAAAATATAAATATCACAATGAAGCGATCTCTCAGTGGCGCTAAGAACTTAATTCGCGCCAGCACGGGCGGCAACGCGAATGGATCGTCTTCTTCCAGTAGCTCATCTTCTTCTGCAGCGAAAGCCGGAAAGGACTACCGTTTTGAAATCATTAAGCAGCTGAGGATCATTCGCGACGACCACAAAGCGCGTAATGACACATTTCGTGTACGAGCGTACAACACCGTGCTAGCTTCCCTTGATGATCACAGTGATCCAATTCGCGATGAGAAAGACCTCGATGGAATCGTTGGTTTGAGCAAAACGGGTAGCATTCGGCAGAGAGTGATGCAGATCCTGAAAGGCGACGGCGGAGATATCGCTGATGTGAAGCGCGTGCGCCAAAGTGACGAAAGCCAGTTGCTGCAGAGCTTGACCAAGATCTACGGTGTAGGCGCAATCAAAGCACGTGAGCTGATTGATAAGCACAAGGTGCGGTCGTTGCAGGATCTAAAGGACAGGGACAAGTCAGAAAAGCTGCTGAACGGTAACCAGCGTATCGGCCTGAAGTACTACGACGATATCAACAGTCGCATTCCGCGCAGCGAGGCTGAGAAACACGAGAAGCACCTTAAAGGCGTGATGAAAGAAGTTGAGAAGGACTCAGCTCTGAAGGGTGTGAAGATATCAATGGAGATGACGGGCAGCTATCGGCGAGGCGAGAAGGAGCACGGGGACATCGACTTCGTGATCACGGCTACTCCGCATGCGAAGTGCAAAGTGGTTTGGAACAAGATCATCTCGCTGCTCAAGGAGAAGTCGTACATTGAAGAGACGCTGGCGCTTTCGTCCTACGGCGGAAAGTCAGGAAAGGGTGGCTCTTCATCGAGCTCGAGCAGCAGTAGCAGCTCTGCAAAGATCGCGCTGGCAGACGGGAACGCCGACGACTTTACGAAAAAGTTCATGGGTATCGTCCGACTACCAGGTTCTGCTGGTGCCACCGCCAGGAGACTGGACATCCTATACGCGCCGCCGCAGACGTACGCGTTTACTCTGCTTCACTTCACGGGAAACGCGATGTTCAATATCGACCTGCGCAACCACGCGATCAATCTGGGCTATTCTCTGAACGAGCTGGGGCTCACGTACATCGACGCGAAGCAGAAGCACATGAACCTGCCAGTCACCAAGGAGGATGTGAGGAACAAGATCAAGAAGGATAGCTTCGAGACTGAAGCAGATATTCTCAAGTTTTTGGGCGTGAAGTACGTGGGACCCACATTAAGGAAGGCAAATACGGTTGCGAAGAACTTGGCCTAAGCCATAAATAAACTGACATCATCGATCGACTGTCATTTGAAATTCAAAGTGAATTGGAGGTTGGAAATGTTGTTGTGTACCGTTCGGTTCGTCTTGCGGTCTTCATCTGTAGTTAAGTTTGTGTCAGGAGTGTGTCACCCATGCAGTCAGCGATTCGTCAACTCAGTCAATGTCATCATAGTCAAGTCTCAACATAAATGTAATGCTTATTGCTCCTCACAAAAAACAGATCACTTGATCTTGCTCAGTAACTACTAAGCTGTAAGTACTACTCCGACTAAGACTTTTTACTGTTTTGCTACTATACCTGTTTGTTTGATTTTGACTGATTTTGCGCTTGGAACTTTAATTTTTCTTTACCTCGATTTTTTACACGTAGCTTGAATAACTAACCAGCCCCATAATAAGATGGTGAACGCGCAAGCGCCGAAGGCTGCCGCTCCGATAGCGGTAACGCCTCCGGCGTCTAGCTCGTCCAACCAGCCTACACGATACTCTGTTGAGGTCACGTCCGGCGCCTTCCTGAAGGTGAAGACTGCTCAGGACTTCCGCATCAGTGTCGTGTGATCGAAGTCCAACAACAAGCGCGTCGAGAAGGACGAACAAGCAGTCT
>JACLAC010015643.1_pt1 | contig 13982 bp, 13 predicted proteins | sample 8027881 | NCBI WGS metagenome assembly JACLAC01 (sample SAMN15725517, study PRJNA655200) | protist metagenome | isolation source: fluorescence activated cell sorting (FACS) single amplified genomes of... | place: Spain: Blaines Bay Microbial Observatory, Mediterranean Sea | collected 2016-01-19 | reverse complement strand
TCTGGACGGGCGTGCCTATTGGTAAAATGGTTAAAGAAGACATTGAGCAATTAAAAGCGTTAGAAGAAACACTTGGAAAACGTGTGATTGGTCAGCGCCAACCTATTGAAGAAATTGCGAAAACTATAAGAATGTCTCGCGCAGGATTAATAGATCCTAGAAAACCTATCGGTGTTTTTCTTATGTGTGGGCCAAGTGGTGTTGGCAAAACAGAAACAGCGCTAGCATTAACAGAACTATTATATGGCGGTGAAAAAAACCTGACGGTTATTAATATGACCGAATTTAAAGAAGTACACAAAGTCTCTATGCTATTAGGTGCGCCAGCGGGATATATTGGGTATGGAAAAGGGGGGGTATTAACAGAAGCTGTACGTAAAAACCCTTATAGTGTGCTTTTATTGGATGAAATAGACAAAGCCCATGAGAGCGTGCAAGATCTATTTTACCAAATATTTGATAAAGGAACTATTTCTGATAGCGAAGGGCGCAAAATTGACTTTCGTAATACGATCATAATCATGACATCAAATGTTGCTGATAAAGAAGTCATATCAGCGGTGAAACGACCAAAAGTAAGTTTAAATGAAGTTGCATCTATTATTTCCCCGGCACTAAAAAAAGTATTCAAATCAGCGTTTTTAGGACGTTGCACTCTTGTTCCTTATTATCCATTGTCATTAGCTGAGCTTGAAGACATTGCTATTTTATCACTAGATAGAATAAGGCAACGCGTAAAGGCACATTATCAAGCAGATTTTGATTATGATATGGAAGTAATCAAATGGCTGGTGGGTATGAATCATTCGCCAGATACGGGGGCTAGATCGATAGAGCAATTAATAAATCGTAAAATAATGCCAGAGCTTGCAATGGAGTGCTTAGAGCGAATAGGTAATGAGAAGCCGATCAAGCATATTCAAATGAGTATGAAAGAAGAAGGTTTTATAATAAAAATAACCTGATCTTCTTCATTTTATTTTATGGCCAAGGTACTTGAAGATGCCGATGCGTTAGCTGCGTTCATTCACCCAATCACATAGTTTATCTCTGCTCATGGGAATGAATGAATTTGCCGCCTTCCTGCATCTTCAGGTTTATTGGGTATCGTTATTGAGTGAGCGTTTCAATATAGCGATAAATGGATTTTAAAATCGCTATTTTAGCAGGATCGTCTTGATGAAGATCACACAAATTTTCAAGGTGTAATATGTGATCAGGTAATTGATTTTCAAAGTAATCACGGCAATGTAAATGCCAGCGTTGCATTTCATTTTGGGTCAATGTTTCAGGAAAATTACGTGCCCTAAAACGAAAAAGTAAAGATTCTATACGGGGGTCTTTCCCATGTAAAACGAGAGTAGAAAGAGCATCTGCAGGTGTATTTCGGATCTTATCCATTAAAGCACGATCAGAGGGTGAGAAAAAACCTGCATAAAGTTGTGTGTCTACGTTATTATCTTTTGAACTAAATTCATTTTCAAGCATAAAAAGCGCGATCAATTTAGTGCGAATATCAGGGTTTTCTTTAATTATTTCTAAATTATTTAAACACACTTCTTTCTTTATATTAAGGTGAGCTTCATCTTCTTGGCGTAATACTTTTGTTGTGACAAGCACAGGGCATTTATTAATATGAATAAGTTTAATAGGAACGGGTAACTCATCAGGGGCTAAATCCGTTTTTTTTGTATAAAGTCGCCGCTTTAATGCAGCGGCATCTAATTCTAACAAAGGCGTAAGATCTTTCGCTAAATCAATCGCAATCACTGCATTTTTGTTAATAGGGTGCCATGCAATAGGTGCAATTAAACTGATGTTGTTACGTTCTGTTCCAAACATACCTGAAACATGCACTAAAGGCGTTATTGTGTCTACATCAATCAAAGCTTTTATTTTGTTTTTATCCCTGTGCTGGAATAGGTAATCAAACAGTTTCGGTTGTGCTTTTTTTAAACGTTTTGCAATTTCAATGGTTGCAATGACATCAGCCATCGCATCATGTGCATTTTCATGCTCTATTCCATTTGCAACAGAAAGATGTTCAAGCTTAAAGCTTGTTATGCCTTCACTGTTTTTTGGCCATTCAATACCCTCAGGCCTTAATGCATAAGCGGTTCGCATTACATCTAATAAATCCCAGCGAGAGTTATTGTTCTGCCAGCTCCATGCATAAGGATCATAAAAATTACGGTATAAGGTATAGCGCGTCACTTCATCATCAAATCGAATATTGTTATAACCTAAGGAGCAGGTATTAGGCACGCTTAATTCTTGAATGATCCTTTTGATAAATTCAGGTTCAAGAAGCCCTTTTTCTAATGCTTGTTGTGGTGTTATCCCTGTTATTAAACAGGCTTCAGCTTGGGGGGAGGTAATCAAGGGGGGGGGGGCGACAATAAATAACTAAAGGCTCACTGATAATATTAAAATTTTCATCTGTGCGAACCCCTGCGAATTGACAAGGCCTATCTAACCCTGGATGTGTACCAAATGTTTCATAATCGAAAAAGAAATATGTAGCGTGATGAGAGTGATTCATGAGGGTTTAAAGATCCTTATTTTATTAACGAATTAATGAAAAATAGTTTAAAAAGTCATGGTGCTGTATTAAAGCGACAAATAAATAGCCAGATATATCCTTCATCCTTGAAGCTGTAGATGCGGTGGGGCTTCTCTCATTCTCCCTAATCACCTAGTTTATCTATGCCCACAGGAATGAATTCATTTCCCTCTCCTGCATCTTCAAGTATTTGGATATAAAATCTGGTAAATAATATGATTGGAGGGAGTGCGGGCTGCCAATCCCCCCTACGTTTTAAAAATGAAGGGTATAAACAAAAGATTAGAGAGCGGGAATGTTTGGCATTGTTTAACACTTTCTTTAATATACATCCCTTATATATGTAACTCACAAACAATAACAGACAAAACAGAGAATATTTTTAATGTATTTGTGTGTATACCAAGATACTTGAAAATGCAGGAAAACAGCAAGTTTATTGCCCCCTCTGAGCATAGATAAATTATGTGATTTGGCTAAATGAGCATGCTAAAACACCTCATTTAAAGGTGATGGGTGTAGAGTGCTTGATTTTACTTTCCCATTAAATGTGGGCGGATGAGGATATGATGCAACAACTTGATGATATTTTATCTAGTGCAACAACAGCAATTGAAGCTTCGGAGTCTGTTGTCGCTTTAGAAGAGGTGCGTGTTAAGTTCCTTGGTAAAAAAGGGGAACTAACACTTCAATTGCAAGCTTTAGGTAAATTAGCACCTGAAGAGCGCCGAGAAGCTGGAGCTAGCATTAATAAAGCAAAACAAGCGGTTCAGCAGGCGTTGAGTGAAAGAAAAATAAAGCTTGAAAGTGCAGAGCTTGAAGCGAAATTAGCGACTGAATCTATCGATGTGACTCTACCTGGTCGTCGTATGGAAAACGGTGGCATTCATCCAGTTACTCGCACTATTGAACGTATCGAGACTTTTTTTGGTGATTTAGGTTTTAGCGTTAAAACTGGCCCTGAAATTGAAGATGCATTTCATAATTTTGATGCATTGAATATTGCAGCGGATCACCCCGCACGTACAGATCATGATACATTCTTTTTTAATCCTGATCTTATGCTGCGTACTCATACTTCTGGTGTGCAAATTCGCACCATGGAAAAAAGTCAGCCCCCCCTTCGTTTTATTGCTCCAGGGCGCGTGTACCGTAATGATTATGATCAAACTCATACACCTATGTTTCATCAGGTTGAAGGTTTGCTTGTTGATGAACATGTTAATTTTGCGCAATTAAAAGGCATTCTTCATGATTTTCTCTGTAATTTTTTTGAAGAGGATTTAGAAGTGCGTTTTCGTCCATCTTATTTTCCATTTACTGAGCCTTCAGCAGAAGTTGACGTAAAAGGAAAAAATGGTAAATGGCTTGAAGTATTAGGTTGCGGTATGGTTCATCCAAATGTATTGCGCTCTGTTGGTATTGATCCAGAAAAATACAGCGGTTTTGCCTTTGGCATGGGGGTTGAGCGTTTAACCATGTTGCGTTATGGCGTTAATGATCTTCGTGCCTTTTTTGAAAATGATCTTCGTTTCTTGAAACAATTTAAGTAAATATTGGGGTAGTGAATCAATGAAATTCAGTGGATCTTGGTTGCGTGAGTGGGTTAATCCAACAGTAAACAATGAAGAATTAGCGCATCAAATCACTATGGCTGGTTTGGAAGTGGATGATATTGCTCCTGTGGCGGGAGATTTTAATGGCGTTGTTATTGGTGAAGTAGTTGAATGCGATCAACATCCTGATGCAGATAAATTACGCGTGACGAAAGTAAACGTAGGTCAAGACCAATTGCTTGATATCGTTTGTGGTGCGCCAAATTGTCGTCAAGGTTTAAAAGTCGCTGTTGCTATGGTTGGTGCTGTTTTACCTGGCGATTTTAAGATCAAAAAAGCAAAATTACGCGGGCAGCCATCAGAAGGCATGTTGTGTTCTTTTTCTGAGCTGGGTATTGATGTTGAATCCAACGGGATCATGGAATTACCTCAAGATGCGCAAGTAGGAACAGATCTTCGTGAATTTTTGCATTTAAATGATGTTATTATTGATGTTGATTTGACCGCTAACCGTGCCGATTGTTTAAGTCTTCGTGGACTTGCTCGTGAGGTGGGTGTTTTAAATCGTGAAAGTGTAAAAGAGCCTGAATTTACAACAGTTAAAACAAAGATTGAAGATGTTGTTTCCATTGAGCTTGAAGCCCCTTTCGCATGTGCTCGATATTTAGGCCGTGTGATCAGAAATATTAATATAAATGCAAAGACACCGCTTTGGATGCAAGAAAAATTGCGCCGTAGTGGTATTCGCTCAATTGATCCTGTTGTAGATATTACAAATTATGTCATGTTAGAGCAAGGTCAACCCATGCATGCGTTTGATTTTGAAAAAGTCAAAGGCGGAATTGTTGTACGCTTAGCGCATGAAGGTGAAACTTTAACCTTGCTGGATGGCAATGAAATAACATTAACACCACAAACACTTATCATCGCCGATCACAATAAGCCCCTTGCTATTGCAGGTATTTTTGGTGGTTTGGATTCAAGTGTTACGACAAAAACAACGAATATATTGTTAGAATCTGCATTTTTTGTACCAGATGCTATTCGTGGTCGTGCTCGAGTTTATGGTTTACACACAGATTCATCACATCGCTATGAGCGTGGTGTTGATCATCAATTACAGCAAACAGCAATGGAGCGTGCATCGCAGTTAATCCTTGATATATGCGGCGGTGAAGCAGGCCCTATTGAAACTAAAACCTCAACAGCAGACTTGCCTAAAACACAAACCATTACACTCACCCGCAAAAAATTAAACAATTTATTAGGGCATGATATTCCCTCTACTGAAGTTGAAGATATTTTGCAGTGTTTAGGCTGTGAGGTTAGATCTGAAACGGACACATGGACGATAACAGCGCCATCTTGGCGTTTTGATATGGCAATTGAAGAAGACTTGATTGAAGAAGTTGGACGTATTTTTGGTTACGATAACATTCCAAATCAAGCACCTATCGCATCTTTAGTGATGAATGATATAAAAGAAAAACACCTTCCACTTAAACGCGTTCGTGATTTAATGGTGGCTCGTGGTTTTTATGAAGCGATAACATATAGTTTTGTTGAGCCTAATAAGCAAAAATTAATTGTGCCTCATAGTGAAGCATTGATTTTGCCAAATCCTATTTCAGCCGATATGTCAGCGATGCGTCTGAGTCTTGTTACAGGCTTGTTGGGTACAGCCGCTTACAATCAAAAACGTCAACAAAATAGATTACGTCTGTTTGAATCTGGTTTATGTTTTATTCCTGATCCTGAAGGTGATAATGGATTACGCCAAGAAATGATGCTGGCAGGAGTTATTACCGGTGCGCGTAATGATGAGCACTGGGATATGAATAACCAAGCTGCCGATTTTTTTGATCTTAAAGGTGATTTAGAAGCTATTTTTGAACTTACTTCAAATACAGAGGCTTATAGTTTTAAATCTGCAAAACATCCCGCACTACATCCAGGGCAAACCGCAGCGATTGAATTTAATGATCAAGTGGTCGGATATATTGGAACAGTGCATCCAGAATTAGAGCGTAAATTTGATCTAAATGGTCGAACAATTGTATTTGAAATTGAATGGTCAGCTATTTCAACTCGTATTATTCCTGAAGCATCTTCTATTTCAAAATATCCAATAAATCGTCGCGATATAGCTGTTATTGTTGATGATAATTTAGACTCTGATGAAATAGTAAAAGCATGTTTGAAGACAGGTAATAAATTAATTACTGCTGCAAAACTGTTCGATGTATATAAAGGAAAGGGGGTTGATGAAAGTAAAAAATCATTAGCAATTGCATTGACCTTACAATCAACAGAAAAAACCTTAGAAGAGACGGACATTTCTTCTGCTGTTAATTCAGTTGTGGATATATTATCAGAAAATTTCTCAGCAATATTGAGAGATTAGTTTAAAAATCACACAAAAAAGCAGCGAAATGCTGCTTTTTTTTATGTCAAAATGTTCTATTAAATTAAAAGTTGATAATTTTTTGATTTAACAAAAATTAAGCAATAGAAAATCATATTACAAAAAATTGCTTGTAAAAACAGCATTTAAATAAAAGATAGAAATGAGGGTGTATGAGAAATTATACATTCAATTTAATTGAGATTTATTTTAATTGACATTTCTTCTTGTTTTTTGGAATTAAAAAAGTTGGCGCAAATCAGCCAGTTGGCATAAACTATGTATTAGTGGCTACGAAGGAATATGTTATCCATTTGAGGTGCGAAAATATATTTCCAAATGTAGTACAGTTGGTGTGAAGATACTTAGTATCTCATTTGTGTATAACATTTCTTGAGGGAATAACCTATGGCGCTCACCAAAGCCGAATTGGCTGAGAACCTGTTTGAGAATGTCGGAATGAACAAGCGGGACGCCAAGGAAACTGTCGAAGCGTTTTTCGAAGAAATTCGCAAGGCATTAGAGAATGGCGAACAAGTTAAATTATCGGGTTTCGGTAACTTTGATTTACGGGATAAAAATGAACGTCCTGGTAGAAATCCAAAGACGGGAGAAGATATACCAATTACAGCTCGACGAGTTGTTACTTTCCGTCCTGGACAAAAATTAAAGGCACGAGTAGAGAACGCGAAACTTAATAAATAGTAATTTGCCGTTTAGCAAAGAACCGTAGAATTTCTGCGGTTTTCTCTTTTTTATATTTCCTCTTTGTTTATAAAAAAATAGACAACATCCTTTTCCTTATTTCTTCATTATTTACTTATCTGCTATTTTATATTTATGGATAAATCATGGCATTTCATTGGATCGAAAATATATTAAATAAGTCTTATAAATTTATACCCTATAAGAAAATATTAAAAAACGGAACACGCATAAACTATATTGATTTAGGCATTATAGAAATAATTCCGCCACAGGCAAAACACGGTGTAATTATATCATCAGGCATTCATGGCAATGAAACAGCACCTATTGAGTTGGTTGATAAAATAGCGGATAAAATTATAAATAAATCTTATCTTCTTTCTACTCGCGTGCTGTTAATTATCGCTCATAATGAAGCTATACTTAAAAACAAACGTATGATTAAAATAAATTTAAATCGTTTGTTTGAAAATAAAAATCTTGAAAAAAATGAAGAGTGTATTTTAGCCAATAAGCTGCAAAAAGAAGCACATCATTTTTTTTTAAAAGTACCTAAAAATGAATATCGTTGGCATTTTGATCTACATTGCTCAATTCGCGCTTCACAATATCCCCACTTTGCTTTAATTCCAAATCGACGTCATCCTCAAAATATTGCGCCATTAATTAATTTTCTATCACAATCAAAAATAGATGCAATATTATTTAGTCGTTCGCCATCCCCCACTTTTTCTTGGTGGACGAATGAATATTTAAATGCTTTATCTGTAACAGTTGAGTTAGGGCAAGTCATGCCGCTTTTTGAAAATGATTTAACCTTGTTAGATAATATAGAAAAAGCATTGTTTTCTTTGATGGCAGCTCATGACACAGCTCTTATTAAAAACAATCATCATTTCGTGCATTATAATAAAACTAAAACATATAAAGTGACGAAAACGATTACTAAATTAACGGATGGATTTAAATTTCTTTTTGCTCGAAATTTATCCAATTTCACCTCTTTTAAGAAAGGTGAGTGTATCGCTTTAGAAGAGAATGGTGACAAATATCTTATTGAAAAAAAAGGTGAAAAAATCATTTTCCCCAATGAAAATGTTGCTATTGGACAAAGGGCATGTTTATTAATTTATCCCATGGATTTGAAAATGCGAAAAGGGCATGATGGCATGAATTTTTATAAGTACGAATAAACGATTTATTCACTGCCATAAAATAGTGTAATTGGATTTGAATTCTTTGATCTGTTAGCTTTACTCACCTTTATCTAACAAATCTACGCTATGCAATTTTTCACATTAATTGAAAAAAAGAAAAAAAGATGGCATCTATCAATGCTCGTCATGAGCTTGCTTCTTTTGATCAGTATTTATCTTGCTTTATCCGCAGGAGAGATATGGCTCACTCCCTTTATTCAAATGACAGATTTTGAATTTCAAATACTAATGCAATTACGTGTACCGCGAATAATGGCTGCATTATTAATTGGTGCATCGTTAGCCGTATCTGGTTGTATTTTGCAATTATTATTGGGTAATACACTTGCAGAGCCTGGGGTGCTGGGGATTTCAGGCGGGGCGAGTTTAACACTAGTTTTGGCACTTTTTTTCTTTCCAGATCTGAACTCTTCTTATGGATTAATGCTTTGTGCCATGTTAGGTGCATTGTTAATAACAGGTGTATTGGTTTATTTTTCACGTTTATTGTCTGTTACTACAAGCCGTTTATTATTAATTGGTATTTCTCTTAGCATGCTAACAGGTGCTTTGGTTACATGGGCTTTTTATTTTTCATCAGATCAGAATTTGCGCCAATTATTATATTGGTTAATGGGAAGTTTATCAGGGGTTGATTGGCATCATTTATTTCTTGCTTTTATTATGCTCCCTATTCTTTTTTGGCTTTGTTTACAAGGAAGAAATCTTGATCTATTTATGCTTGGTGAAACACAAGCTCAGCAACTTGGTTTAGATACGCATAGATTAAGATGGAAATTAATTTTATTGGTGAGCATACTTGTTGGGGCATCGGTTTCACTTGCTGGCGTTATTGGTTTTGTTGGGCTTATTATCCCTCATTTTCTTCGAATAGGGTTAGGATCAGAAAATACTTATTTATTGCCGATGTCAGCATTATCAGGGGCTGTTTTACTATTAGCTTCAGATACCTTAGGTCGTGTTGCTATTGCGCAAGCAGAGCTTCCAGTCGGTGCCGTTACCACAACAATTGGAACGCCTTTATTTATATGGATGCTACTGAAAAAAGTATGAAAGTAATAAACCCCTCTGTGCTTATTGCTAAAAATGTATCTTATCTTCCGCGCTTGTTTTCATTTTCATTTGAAGCTAAAAAAAAGGAAATTATTCATATTTTAGGTTCAAATGGTAGTGGGAAAACTACGCTATTAAATCAGCTATCAGGCATTGAAAAAACAACCGGTGAACTTATTATTGATGGGTGTTTAGCGCATAACTTAAGCCGAGAAGCACTTTCAGAAAAAAGGGCATTACTAAGTCAGCAGCAAACAACAGGTTTTAATATCACTGTTTATCAGTATTTGTATTTAAGTCTACCAGCACACTGTAAGTCCCAATTAAACTCAAATACTATAACTAAAAAAGAAAAAACTGAAATAGAAAAAATCATTAACTACCTTTGTGAAAGGTTGTCTATTAGTGACAAACTAGAGCGCACTGTAAATCAATTATCAGGCGGAGAATGGCAAAGAGTGCGTATCGCTGGCGTATGCTTACAAATATCACCAAGCCTACAACCTAAAGCATGTTTCTTGTTATTAGATGAGCCAGCAGCAGGGCTTGATGTTGCACAGCAAATAAAGATGCACTTGCTATTAAAGGAATTAGCTCAAGATGGTTTGTCTATTATTATGACAAATCATGATATTAATAGTGCAATATCAAATGCAGACACCATTATTATGCTCAAAAAGGGCAAATTAATTGCGATGGGGTGCTCTAAAAAAGTGATAACGGAAGATAATTTACTTAAAGCATTCGACACCCCTTTTCGACTAGTCGATGTCGATGGGGTGCAAATAGCCGTTCATAAAAAATAACCCTGTGTGAAGGTGAAGCAATTTTGCTTCGCCTTCAGTTTCATAAATCTATCTCTTTCCATTCTTAAAACTGCAGATGTGTTGGCTGCGTTCATTCACCCCCAATCACATAGTTTATCTATGCTCATGGGGATGAATGAATTTGCCGCCTTCAAGTATCTTGGGTATATACTCATAAAAATTAATGAATTTTCAGCCTTTGTGTATATTTAAATATTTTGGATATAAAAAATAGTAAGGTTTATTTAATTTGTTTTAAGTCACAAATTAATTACAACAAAAGCCACAACAAATAACAAACTGAATGAATATAAGCACTTATTTACTAAAGCTACTTTAGCTGCTTTTAACTCATCAAAATTTTGTTATCTTACACTATTGAGATCTACCGCTTAAACGAGGATGTTAAAGTTAATGCCAATTAGAACTGACGAATTAAGAACAACAAAAGTTGAAACTCTGCCAACACCCGCAGAAGTTGAATCTGGTGCACCTTTATGTGAATTTGTTGCGCAGCATATTGCTGTTTCACGCGAGAAGATTGACAATATTTTATCTGGGAAAGATAAGCGGTTACTTGTTATTGTCGGGCCTTGTTCAATTCATGATACACAAGCAGGATTAGAATACGCTTCTCGGCTTAAAAAACTAGCAGATAAAATTCAAAGCACTGTATTTGTTGTTATGCGAACCTATTTTGAAAAACCAAGAACTGTTGTAGGTTGGAAAGGGTTAATTAACGATCCTCATTTAGATGGTTCATGCCATTTAGGAGAAGGTTTATTTAAAGCGCGTAAATTTCTTTTAGATGTGAATAAGCTTGGAATGCCAACAGCAACAGAATTTCTTGATATGGTGACAGGACAATATATTTCTGATTTGATCGCATGGGGAGCTATTGGCGCAAGAACGACAGAATCACAAATTCACCGCGAAATGGCATCCGCTTTATCCTGCCCTGTTGGGTTTAAAAATGGTACAGACGGCAATATAAAAATAGCCATTGACGCTATTCGTTCAAGCCAAACATCGCATTTATTCTGCTCTCCAGATAAGCAGGGTATAATGACTATTTACCGAACTTCTGGTAACCCATCAGGGCATATTATCTTGCGGGGTGGGTATCAGCCAAATTATGATGCTGTATCCATAAAATCTGCAGCAGATCAATTGAGCCATTTAAATTTAACCCCAAGATTAATTGTTGATTTTAGTCATGCAAATTGTAATAAAGAGCATAATCGCCAGCTTGACGTAGCAGAAGATATTTGCCAACAGATCGTTCAAGGTGATACACATATTGCAGGTATAATGGCTGAAAGTTTTCTCGAAGAAGGAAACCAAACAGTCACGGATGAAAATCGCCATATGTTGACCTATGGGCAATCAATTACAGACCCTTGTTTAAATTGGGAAAACACAGAAAAAATGCTGCTTGCACTATCAGATGCAGTGGCAAGTCGTAATCGTCATTAATTTGAAATATACCCAAGATATTTGAAGATGCAGGAAGGCGGCAAACGAGTTCATCTCCATGAGCATAGATAAACGAGGTGAATGAAAGAAGCTAATACATCTGCAGTTTCAAGGATGGAGGGTGTAAATATTAGGAAAAACAAATGCCATCTTTTGACATTATTTCAGAAATTGATCACGTAGAATTAAGTAATGCCGTTGATAACTCGAACCGAGAATTAGCAACACGTTTTGATTTTCGTGGTGTAAAAGCAAGCTTTGAACTTAATAAAGAAACGGTAAAAGCACAAGCAGAAGCAGAGTTTCAAGTTACTCAAATGATGGATATTTTACGCGGGAATATAGCGAAACGTGGTGTTGATCCCCGTGCAATTGAGCCTAGCAATATTATCCACTCAGGTAAAACATTTCATCGTGACGTGAAATTCAAGCACGGTATTGAAACAGCGACGGCGAAAAAATTAGTTAAGATCATCAAAGATTCAAAAATTAAAGTTCAAGTACAAATCCAAGGTGAGCAATTACGGGTTATTGGTAAAAAGCGTGATGATTTACAAGATGCTATGAAATTAGTTAAAGAACAAGATCTTGGATGTCCTTTTCAGTTTACCAATTTTAAAGATTAGTTAATCTGAGATCGATCTTTGTTGTCGTTAACTATTATAGTTTGATAAAAGTAAGTCTCCTGCTGCTATCTAGTGTCGGGAGATTTTTTTATGACTGATCAATAAAGCGTGAATAACTCAGAAGATGAGGAAAATAGCTTTTTAAGTGTCGGCATACATAGTGGAGATAATAATTTTTGAAATCGCGATAATGCGATTGATGGAAATGAATAATGATGGTTATTATTTCAGATACAGAAAGCCTAGATGCTCTTTGTCGCTTAATTTTACCATCCCCAAGAAGTTGTTTTTTCCATTGCGGGATGAACAACCTGCAAAAATCATCGACATCACAAAAAATCTCAACTAGTTTATCCATGCTCGTTCCTTTCGATTTAATTAGTTTGGCTATTAATCAGATCGTGGAACGAGCAATTAGTTTCTACACTCCCTTGAATTTCTTATCCAAAACTCAGGTTAATTACAGTTAAAACAGTACTTTTAGTAATCTTTAGCACCCGTATCGTGTCATGAATACCACTACCGTTTATTGCCATATCCATGATTTGATTTTTGTATTTGGGTAGTAAGCCTTGTAGGAACAGTTGAGGATAAAATTCTTCTTTTTGCAAGTTAAACTTTGACATAAATATCGTTGTTTTCTTTGTTTAGTGAAGCCAGATTTTATGATGTCAGAGCCTTTGCATGAAGGGCTGGTAATCTCAAAGTAGCACTGTATGTTATCAATATTAAATGCCTGTATTTAAACACAAAACTGCACGTTTGAACCATTACCAAATAGATTTTACTTCCTTAAATCAGAGTGTAATCACAATTGAAAAGTTATTAAAATTAATTAAAATTTATTTTTTTTGACTGATTCCTATTATCATCTTCACCTTTGTTTTTATCATTTTCTCTATTGTTGTTTGATTTTAATCTTTGTCGATCACTATTATTGTTGCCTTCATTTGTTTTATTTTTTTTTGTTTTCATGTCATTGGAGCGATTAGTGCTTTTATTATCATCTTCAACCGGAAAATTATTTTTAACATATAAGGCTGCTGTTACAACCGCCATAATAAATAAAGCACTGCCAACTAATGCAAGAACAACAGGAGCAAAAGATGATACAACACCAAGAGGTAATAAAACAAAAGCGGCAATCAATGTGGCTAATAAAGTAATTAAACTAAGCGCACAAAAAGTTTTCGCTTTTGTAGAACTAGAAAAAACAGATTTTATTTCAGTCGAAAGATGACTTCCTAAGTGATGGTCAACACCTTTAGTCTTTTCATTAGTGATGGGTTGTTTTGTTATCTGTGGGTTTATTTTGCTCATAGTTTACTTTCATAAAATTAAATAATCCGATTAAGCTAACATTTATTATGCTCAGTTAAAAATGAATTAACATAAAAAATGTATATACCTTTCATTCTTAAAGTGAAGATGTGTTGGCAGCTCGAGTTCACCCTGATCGGATCGTTTATTTATGCTCATGGGTAAGAATTGTTTGCCGCCTTCGTGCATCTTCAAGTATTTCGGACTTTAATTCGCGTTTTGAATATGGGCGTTTTTTTTGATTAAATATGTT
>JACLAC010009345.1_pt1 | contig 13984 bp, 9 predicted proteins | sample 8027881 | NCBI WGS metagenome assembly JACLAC01 (sample SAMN15725517, study PRJNA655200) | protist metagenome | isolation source: fluorescence activated cell sorting (FACS) single amplified genomes of... | place: Spain: Blaines Bay Microbial Observatory, Mediterranean Sea | collected 2016-01-19 | reverse complement strand
GTGATCCACTCTTGATTGTGGACCGCTAAAGACAGGGGGCCAATGTAGTAGGGGTTGTTGTGGTAGAGGCTTTCGGCATGATCAAAACCTGAAGTCTTGTACTCTTGTTTGAGTTTGGCGTTGATCGACTTCAGGGTCTTTGAGACTTCAGGGTCCATGGGGTCATCGTTGTGTTTGGGCTTGATCTTATCGATACCCTCACAGAAAATAACGTGGTTCTTGCCCACGGCGCCGGTGCGGTATCCATTTCTTTTTAGGATGTTGGCGATGGTCTCGTTCTTGCCAGGCTGGACAAAGGCGTTCCACTGTACCGAGGTCATGCCCTCCCGCTTGAAGGGGCCGGTCAGCCATGAGCACAGTGAACGACTAGCGTAAGTGCCCGTCAGACTTGAAAAACGGCTAGGTGTGCAGACCGGGGAACTGACGTGGTGTTGCCTGAGGATGACTCCCTCTTTGGCCAAACGATCTATATTGGGACATAGGTTTTTCCCTCGACCTTCAGGGTTGAAATTGAACATCTCTGCGGTCTGGTCATCGGTGATGAAGAAAAGGATGTTGGGTCGCTTTGCTATCGCCTCACTCAGGAGTAGGATCAGGGATAGAAAGAGGTACAAGACATGATGGTGATCACTCTTTTTTAGCATTTACTCGTGCTCCAATAAAAAACCAATATCGTCTAAATAAACGTGCCCATGGATGGGAAGGATTGAGGTGATGGTGATTTTGACGTTGTAAATCATGCTCATCAGGGGCTCGAGTTCTGTGTCGATTTGGCCCTCGATGGTCTTGAAGTCCGTTCCTCCTTGCCACTGGGACAATGGTGCGGAGTGAAGGGGTATCCAGTGTTTTCCTTCACTCTGTAAAACGATGTGTATTTTTGCACTAGGGTCGTGGCAGGTGAAGCCTTTGGATAAACCCACTTTGGCAAAGACACCCCTCAGTGAGGATTTTTCAATGTTTCGAGGTATGGATTTTAAAGCGAAAAGGTCATCGTTGCCCCGTTGAGGGGTTCGTCCGTTCAGGTGGACATCCCAGACGTGGACATTGGGCAAGATGTTGCCATTTCTTGATGAAACAAAGGAAGACTTTATTGCCTGGTTTTCGTTCTCGAAAGACCAAAGCGTTTTCCGAGAAAGTTGCACGTCCCTCACTTTGATCTTTAAGGGAGGGGTCACCATCACGTCGCCATAACTAGCGGAGATCTCAATGGTGCCGGTTTTTTGTGGGATCAAGAGAAATCCGTTGACGGCGCGATCCATCATCAAGTTGTCTTCGGATAAAAGCCCTTGGCCGCGACTGACCCAAAGCTTGAGTTTTCTTTTTAAACCTATGGGTTGTCCATTGCCCAGATCTCGACTCATGGCGAAGACCGAGGTGGGTTTGCCTAAGGAAGTCTCCTTGGGGGCGCAGTATTGGATTCCCGGAAACAGCTCTTGAATGTCTTTTTTCAAGCTTTGTGCTGAGCTTTCGTGATTCTCATTCAGGACATGGACGACCTTAACGCTAAATGGCGGGACGGTGAGCTTGGCCGTGGTGGACTCTTGTTGTCTATGGGGAGGCGTGCTCCATTCGGGACGTTTGGCGATAGGGTTCCAAAAGTAATTGAGGTTCGATAGCGTGTAGGAGTGCACTTTAGAGTTCTTGTCTGCCCCCAAGTCTGACCATTGCAGTTCTTTTTGTTTGCGGCGATCGGTATTGATGATCATCACGCTATGCCCACCTTGGATCACGGTCGCGTATGCCCTCAGTTTGTCCTTGTTAACGGCTTTCACCTCTAGCAGTTCATTGCCCATCAGTTTTGACCACATCCAGAAAGCCCAATATTGACTCTTTGCTTGGACCCCCTGATTTGAGAAATGTAGGGCCCCGTGTCCACCATCGTGTTTGATGGTGAACAGGTCCCACTGGTTGGCGAAGTCGATGCCGGTTTTCATCATCTCGCCCACAAAGGCAGAGGTCCACAAACCGCTGGTCAGGTCGGCGGTTTGCTGATCTTCAGGGAGCTTGATGTTCCATTCGGTGATGCCCAGTTCGATAGCTTTGGCGCGTTCGGGTTGATGGATCGTTATCCAAGACCTGAACCGTTCCACGATGGCGCCGAGCTCATCGATTTTGCCAAACAGGTGATCGTCGGAGACGATGCTCTCTCCCGTCGGGTAGTGGTGGAAAGAAACAAAGTCTACCCAATCTCCACTATACTTCAGCATAGCTTCGCTGAATCCACCTGCTGCAGAGCCGGAGGTCGCCCCCCCGATTTTTATGGAGGGATCGACACGCTTCATGGCCGAGGCAAACTCCCGGAAGCGTTTGGCGTAGATCTCGCCATTCATGGCTGAACCATCCTTGAGAAAATGGCCCGGTTCCCAAGAGCCTTCTAGTTCGTTTCCGACCTCCCAGTAGTCGACGCTGTGGCCACGGTTCTTTGCCCATCGCACCCACTCTGCGGCCATCTTAGGCGTGCCCGTGCCAGCGTTGACGGTGACAACGGCGGAGGCTCCCGCAACGGATTCGAGGTACTGGTGTAGGCTTGCGATGTCTAGATTTCCGTGAAAGTCTTGGGGGGTCTGATCGTCATTGATGGCAAAGCCTGGGGCGTAGCCACCGTAGTCCACCTGCCATGCTCCATTTTGAAAAGAGCTGGGGTCGAGCCAACGGTTCGTTTGGTAGCCATGATCCAGCTGAACTTGTTTTTCTAGGGCAACCCCATTGCCGTTCCAGTAGTAGGCGTCGGACCAAGAGCCACCGGGGATACGGACCAAGGCAGGTTTCCAAGCTCTCAGCAAGTCCTGAGTTTTTTCCATGTTGTAACGGGTGGGGTAATCCCAAACCGCAAGGTTGGTTCCGATCAAGCGGTGTCGTTCCGTATGGCGCAGTATTTTTTTACTGTTGACGACGATGCGCTCTTCTGCAGCAAAAAGGCTGCTTGTGGTGGCGATGATCAGTGACAACAGCAACCATGCCGCTGTGGCAGGGCTCACGGTTGGTCGAGCCTTAGGGGCGTCGATGGTTTTGGCCTGATGTGGATTGGTCTTGGGCTGAATCATGGTCTCCTCACAATGTGGTCCCTGATCGATGCATGTTTGCACGGTAAGGTGAGATGAGTCTCTGGTGCTGGGGAAAAGTGCTAGAAAAGTTCACGTTTGAGAAGTCCTATGTCGGTGAAGCACAGTTTCCCGTTCAAGGGTTGAGAGGACTTGATCACCAGCACAAAGGCAAAGGTTTTGTGCATCAGAGGCAGGTAGCGTTTATCGCTGATCTCCAGCTCAAAGGATGTCTCGCGTTTGGACAGTTGAGACAGGGGTATGGATGTTGTGGAAATCCAGTAAGCTCCGTCGCTTTGTAAAGCCACCATGATTTCGGCTTTTGGGTCCTTGCAGCTAAAGTTGGGGTCGCTTTTGAGCTTCAAATGGACCCCTCCAATGCTTGCCTTGTCAAAGTCTTTAGGGATAGCATTCCACTTCAAGAGGTTTTTGTTGTTTGAGATCTTCTCTTGATCGAACGACACCGTTATGGCGCCTCCTTGTGATGTTGAGATGTTGTAGTCACTGTTGAGGGAGGGCAGCGCCTGATTGGGCTTTGCTCTCCAAAGCGATGTTGGTCGCAAACGGACGGATTGGAATTTGACCTTGTGCTGGACCCGCTGTTTGCCCACCGTGGCCCGTAGGGTGTGGACTCCCGGTGAGGAAACCTTCCAGTTGAACTCGCCTGACCCGCCTGAGAGGGGAATCCGGTGGTCGCTCAAGTCGCCGTTGGAGGCTTGCAAGTGAGCGTGGGTCGTGACGTGTTGATGGGGGCTGCCATGTTTGTCTAAAACCCGGCACCAGCCCTTCAGGCTCAAGTCCGATGGCCAGGTTTTGGGCAGCGCGATGCTCAGCTGTCGACTAACGTTGTTTGCTGGCAGTTTGTACTTGAGCACGGTGACGCTCTTGGGTTTGATGTTGATGCAGGCCGAAGGAGAGAGCGGTGCTTCGTGGGGTTTTTGGTTCCAATCGTAGCTTTGGCGGTGAGGGTTGAAAAAGATGGATGCATTTGAGAGCTCCACTTTAGCGTGAGCTCGAAGCTGATCGTCCCCAATGTTCACCTTTAGGGGCAGTTCTTTATGGGCGTGGGTGTTGACGATCATCAGCTGTATGGATTGATCGTCCCTTGTTGCGTAGTGATAAACGGCAGGGTCCTCGCTTGCTTTGGTTTTGAGCAAGTGATTGCCCATGTGCTGGGACCACATCCAGAAAGCCCAATAGCGAGCGGTGGGCACGTGCTGGTCGCCATCGCGGTAAAACATGCCGTGGCCCCCTTTGGGTTCGTGGCTGAAGCTGTCCCACATGGTCGCGCTGTGAACACCACAACGGAACAGTTCGCCGATGTAGGCGCTGAACCACAGGCCATTGAAAATGGTGTAGGAGTGGTGATCTTGGGGGAGTTTTGAATTCCATTCGGAAACGGAAAACTCGATCTCGCCCTTGCGGTGGGGAGCATTCTCTGCTATTTGTTGCTCTAGGAGTGCGACCATCTCTTCTACCTCGCGGGGCTTCTGATAGAGATCTTCTTCGGCTTGAAGGGAGTTTCTCGAGGAGTAAGAGTGGACGGAGATAAAGTCCACCCAATCCGCCGCTTTCCTGAGCAGGGTTGAGTTCCAGTCGGCGTGGGTGATGTCACAGGCGGGACCACCCACCTTGATGCTAGGGTCGACGGCTTTCATCGCTTTTGCAAACTCGATGTAGCGATCGGCGTAGATCTCTGCGGTGATCTTTTTGCCGTTTAGCATCACGTGTCCCGCTTCCCAGTGGCCGTTGAGTTCATTGCCGATCTCCCAGTGGGTGACGCCAAAGTCGTTGGTTTTATTGGCCCATTTGACCCACTCGGCAGCCATCTCAGCTGTTCCCGTTCCCGCATTGACGGTGACCATATTTCTGGAGATGGGGTGGCGGCGCGTGACCTCGTGCATGGATTTGACGTCAAAGTGCAGGTGTTTAGGCAGGGCCCGTGACCAGTTGTGGGTGTCGATCAAGAAGCCTGGGCGATAGGCGTCGTGATCGATATTCCAGTAGCCCTCCGAAAAGCGCTTTTGATCGACCTGCTTTTTTGAGTTGACCACGCCGTTGCCATTCCAATAAAACCTATCGGAAACCGAACCACCGGGCATGCGCACCAAGCCGATGCGCAGTTGATTGAGGTGCTCTTGAACCTGACGGTCGAAATAGTGCTCTCGGTTGTAAACCGCAATATTGATGCCCAAGAGTTGGCCCCTGTCCCTGTGAACCTTCACTTTCTCGGGGTCGATTTCCAAATCGTAGGCGAGACAGCTAAAGGAATAAAGGGTGATTTGTAGGAAGATCGTTGAAAATATTTTCATAGCAATGGACACATCAACAGTGCAGCAAAGTCATAACGGTCACAAGATAATTGATCTACATCTTATTTCAATATCAAATATATATCAATTATTGACATCGCTCAAAAAGTCGCATATAAACATGTCACCATTTGAGAGTTAGCACCCATGCCACGCAGTTTTCTATTTTTTTCACTCCTCCTTTGCTTGTCACCCTCGTGTATGCTGTTGGCAAAAGATAAGCCAAATGTGCTGCTGATCGCCATCGATGATCTAAAGCCCCTCCTCGGTGCTTACGGTGACAAGTGGGCGGTCACCCCAAATATGGATGCCCTAGCTAAGGCTGGCGTCACCTTCTTGAACGCCCATGCCCAACAGGCCGTATGTGGACCTTCGCGGGCCAGTGTGTTGACGGGTCAAAGGCCCGATCGCACTCAAGTTTGGGACTTGAAAACAAAAATGAGAGACATACAACCGGGGTTGGTGACCTTGCCCCAAGCCTTTAAAAATCAGGGCTACCAAACGAGTGCAACGGGGAAGGTGTTTGATTATCGCTGCGTGGACAGTCGAAGACAACATGATGCGGCATCATGGTCCGTTCCATACCGGGGCCACGTCAGCAATCCAGAGTCGGATTTTGGTTATCTGGATCCAGATTTCTTGGCTCGTGTTGCTGGGGTTCGTGCCGAGTTGAAAAAGTCAAAGCGGGACACCTACGGGAACATCAGAAAAAGCTTGAAGGGTTTGCCTAGTTTTGAAGGGAGTGTGGAGGTTGCCGACGATGGCTACGACGATGGTCGTATCGTGCAGACGGCGATTGGGATCATGGATGAGTTCAGTCAAAAGCAGCAACCCTTTTTTCTAGCCGTTGGTTTTAAAAAGCCACACTTGCCCTTTGTTGCTCCTAAAAAGTATTGGGACCTTTACGACCCCGACACACTATCAAAGCCAGAGAGTTCAGGGCTGCCCGCCGGTGCACCCAGCTTGGCTTTTCAGGACTCGTGGGAGTTGAAGAACGGCAGTTATCTCATTGAGCGTGAGGGCAAGAGATTGCGGCCCGATTTCGAGCAAAAGCTACGCCACGGCTACTACGCTTGTGTCAGTTACACCGACGCTCAGGTTGGAAAACTGTTGGCCCATTTAGAAGCAAAACAACTGGCAGAGAACACGATTGTCGTGCTGTGGAGTGACCACGGCTTTCATTTGGGTGATCACGGCATGTGGTGCAAGCACACCAATTACGAACAGTCCACCAGGGTTCCCTTATTGTTGCTAGACCCCAGAGAAAAGTTTTCCGTTGAGCGCAGTCAGGATCCGGTAGAGTTGATCGATATATACCCCACACTGCTAGAGCTTTGTGGTTTGAGTCCAAGCGCTGCGTTAGATGGGAAGAGTTTGTTGCCCCATTTGCGAAGCGGCGTGCAGCACAAAGCCTTTGCCGTTAGTCAGTTTCCGCGTCACTTCGAAGGACGAGAGGTCATGGGTTATGCTTACCGAACCCGCCAGTATCGCTATGTCGAGTGGGTGGATAATCATTTCCACAGCGCCATAGATCCTAGGGGGGAGGTCTTGTTCCAAGAGCTTTATGATTACAAGCTGGATCCGGGTGAAAGAAAGAACTGTTTCGACACCATAGCTGACAAGAGGGTGAAGTCCGGCCTCGTGGAATCGGCAAAAGCTTTTAGGGCCAGGTGATGTTGTCCTGCCTGCGCAGGGCATTTAGCCTGATCGAACTGACCGTTGTCATGGCCTGTATCGGGGTTCTGTTCACATTGTTGCAACCAGCGATCTCATCTGCCTTGGATCGCTCTTCGGCGTTGCAGTGTCAATCCAATCTTAAATCCCTAGGTACTCTGACTTTTCTATACGTCGATGATAACAACGGCTATTTTCCTTTTCCTGGCTTCCCTAAAACCGATTCGCCCGATGCTGACTTTAGGGGGCACCACAGCTATGGCTACTCATGGGACGATCTGCTCAGTGTCTATGACGGCAGAAGGCTGAGTCATGAGCTCATGTCGGAATCTGGGCTCTACCTCAACTCTAAAAAAAACGCTGATATTACAGATCGCAGATCATCGCTATCGCTTTACAGGTGTCCGGCTGATGATGTCGAACGTCGCTCTTTCGGTGGTTCTCAGCGCATTGGCCGCAGCTACGCTATGAATGGGTATATGAGGAGTTCTGCGTCGGGTGTTTCGAGCTCACACCTGTACCACGACCAGCAAAGCCTAAAGGGCATTGGTGCTGGTGTGCACTCGGTGCAGACTCACGAGATAGATGACAGTTCGGGAACCATCTATCTCGCCCCCTCTCCCTTTGAGAAAAATGAGCTTGGCGGCAGCACCGGTCACAGTCTGATCTTGCCCAGCCAGACCTATGACCCCGATAACAATGGCAGATACGGTCTCGTGCTGCGCAATAAATCCGCCCTGCACGAAGGTCACTTCTTTAATTTTCTCTTTACGGATGGTCACGTTCAGTACCTCCTGCTACAAGAAACCCACGAGCTCCACCGCGAGAGCTCCTACACCTTAGCCAATAAAATGTGGAGTCGCCAGCGCGATTGATCGGTTTGGGTGGGTCGATGATGATTCAATTTTTATAGGGTGCTTGATATAGATTTAATACATATTAATTATATATCAAAACTTGAATAAAGATCCTTTTTAGCTATGATGTCCAGTGAACTTCTTGAACGCTGAAGCTCTAGAGGGTCGATCACTGTCCACACCAGAGCTATGCGCTAGGGGAGGTCATCAACTCAACCAACTTTAAAAACCTTTTTTCAATAATAAGATAAGTGATGGCTAGATTTAAAATCGAAAAAAGCAAGAGGGCCAAGGACTTGGCCGCCTCACTCTCCATCGAGGATTGTTTGCGTCAAGTGAGTTGTCCTGACTTTAGGAGTCACAGTGGAGCCGTCACGGCAGCCGGTGGTGGATTTTTCCACCCCGATGACCGATACGCCTTGGACAACTTGATCAAGGCCTTTAAAGACGTTTGTGACATCCCTCCACTGATCACAACGGACATGGAGAATGGTCCGGGGGATATGGTCTTGGGTTCACCTACCTTCCCGATGTGGAAGGGCTGTTGCCTTGAGGAGAACCGTCATTTGTTGCGACAGCTCGGTTCCTGTGCCGCCAGGCATGGGGCGAGCGTGGGTTTCAACTCGACCTTGGGTCCCTGCGTTGATATCTTTGCACTGCGAGACTCTCCGGCGGTGGGCTTGCGCAGCCCTGGCCCGGAGGTTGAGGCTATTGTTGAGTCCGCCTGCCATTATATTGATGGTTTGCAGTCCAATGGCATGAGTGCAACCATCAAGCACTTCCCCGGAGATGGCTCCTGTCCATACGACCAACACTTGACCACCCCAGAGAATCCCATGGACAAGGACTCGTGGTGGCAGGGGCCGGGACAGATTTATGGGAGGATCATCGATAGGGGGGTTCACTGTGTCATGCCCGGGCACATCTCCTTGCCTTGGGTTGACGAGATCGATCACAACACAGGCATGTACCCTCCTGCCACGCTCTCCCAGCGGTGCATGACAGATCTGCTGAGGGGCGAGCTGGGTTTTGAAGGTCTGATCATCTCCGATGCCGTCGAGATGGGTGGCTTTGCTGGTTACATGAACTTATACGATGGGATGGCCCTGTTCTTGCAGCGTGGCGGAGACCTTCTTTTATTCCCCAAGCTGGATGCAGTGTTTTTCACTGAGATGAAGCAGAGGATCGCTAGGGGCTTGCTCGAGGAGGCCACCCTCCGTGAGAGGGTCGCCCAAGTGCTTGCCTTCAAAGAGACCGTAGGGTTGATGACGGACTCCCAAGGCCCTCAAATGATCCCAAGCGATGATCTTGATGAAGCGCTATCCTTGGAGATGACAAGAAATGCCGTCGTGGTTGAACGGGATCGCTTGTCGACCTTGCCACTTTCAAAGGGGCAACGGATCGCCCATGTGATCCTTGAGGTGAGCGAGGGCTGTGCCCAAGAGAAACTGCAAGCCTTCTCTGAACTGCTCAAACCTTCATGTTCTGAACTTGAGGAGATCGTCGCCCCGGGGCCTAGCGCTTTGTTTGAATGTTGCCGTGAGAGACGTTACGATGCCGTGATCGTCTCCATCAGTGCTCCTTACCGCTTTGGCACCAATGTGACCCGCTTTCACGGTGTGGTGGCAAGGAACCTCATGCAAGGCTGGATGAACCTCGGGGTGCCATGTGTATTCATCAGCCATGACAACGCTAGTTTCGGAGAGGAGTACAGGCAGTACCCCTGTGTGATCAACGCTCACGGTCTCCACGACCAGTCCATCGCGGTCCTCACTGAAGTCTTGTTCTCTTGATCTCCCTCTGTGATCTCTAGCCCAAGTCATCTTTAAAAAGGGCATGGTCCTTTTTAAAGATGGGGTTGTGTTCAGTTTGTTAGGCTTGAGTCTGAGTGCGAAGGCTCAAACGGTGCCTCGTCGCTGCTCGAGTTGGCGACGGGTTTCATCCGCTGATTCACGGCTGATGGGGTAGTATTTCATGATCCAAAGGGAGATGATCGATGGGATCACGCCGCCGAGAACCATGGTGAGCCTCATGGCGTTGAAGGTTTCGGGGGATTGGTTGCCGCCCAGTTCCGAATCAAAGCCAACCAGAACCAAGGAAAGGCCACTGATGAAAAAGGTCAGGGACACTGCTGTCTTGGTGATCCAACCAAAAACCGAGCTGAACATGCCTTCACGCCTTTCGCCGTGTTCTAGTTCGTCTTTGTCGCAGACGTCGGCCATCATGGACTGTTTGACGGTTCCGATGGCGATCCAGTACAGCGCTCCTAGCATGGGGTCGAGGAAAATAAAGTAATGATTGCCCGGCTGATAGATGAACCATTTGGAGATGCTGTTGACGATGTTCAAGGTGTAAATGCCCTTGAGGACTGTGGATTTGGATTGTTTTTTAGACCAAGCCAAGATCAAGGGTATGCCGATGAAGCCAACCACGGCATAGCCCGAGGACAATAGAGCTTTCCACTTTGAACCTTCGGCAATGTCGCCGTCGAACATGTAATAGACCAAGAGGTAATAGTCGAGGCTGCTGCCCAAGGTGCCGGCGATGATTTGGCAGAAGGTCAGCATCAGCAACACTGTGAAAGCCTTGTTTTTTACGGCTTGGCCAACGGTTTGCCAAAATCCGGCCCCTTTGTGGGCTGCTGTTTCCTTTTTGTTGACCTTGTAGTAGCGCTCTTTACCAAAAATGGCCGGTAGGATGCCGACGAGCATCATGCCCACAACGGCCAAGACCCAACATACAACTTGGGTGCCCACGATCTTGGATGAGAAATAGGACAGTGAAGCGATGGGGATGACCCACTGGTAGGCCAGTTCTCCGACCTTAGACCAGAAGGTGGTGTAACCCATGATGGAGGTGCGCTCGTCGTAATCCGGAGTCATTTCAAAGGTCAGGCTGGTGAAGGGGATACCAAAGACGGTGAAACAAGTGTAGAAGGTGAGGGAGGTGACGAGAAACCATGCGGCCATCATGGTTTCGCTCCAGTCTTGGGGGACCATCCAGATCGCGCCAAAGGATAGCCCCATCAGGATAGCCCCCAGAAAGATAAAGGGACGGCGGCGGCCATACTTGCTATTGTACTTGTCCGAGATGCGACCCATGATGGGGTCGGTGATGGCGTCCCAAAGGCGTGGTATAGCGAGCAGGGTCCCCAGTAAGGCAGGGTTCATGCCCAACATCATCTGGTAAAAAGGTGTAGCCGTGCTCGAAACGCTAACGTTGCCAAGGAATGTGGTCAGTCCTCCACTGCCCACGGCAAATTTTTCCCAAAAACCAACGTGGTTTTTGGGAGCAGATGGCGATTTAGAGGCTTTATCACTTGAACCAGAGGTCGCGGTGGTGGTGGTGATGACGGTTTCCGAAGGCGATTCGGAGAGGCTACTGGGCATGGGGGGTCCTTAAAAGTGATAAAAAGCAACAGCTGTGAGGAAGTTCACTTGATCTAAGTTGAAATAATAACAAGTATAATATCACGAGATATCTATTTTTTTCAAGAGCAAATTAGATTAACGTGGGATTTCTTAAAAAAAATGATTCTGCAGGGACGACCAAAACAATGAGTGAATGTCTCTCATTTCGGTTTCTGCGCTTTTTGATCAGGTTGGGCTTATAAAAGTGTTTAAAGCCAGTGGTCTATAGTAATGATAATCCCTGCTTTGATCTCATCACTAAAAGTTACGTCATGCACCTTGATGACATTGGTTTCGATAAAAAATAGAGAATTTCGGCCTTGTCCCTAAAGTCGGCAGAGGTAGCTTTATTTTGAACTCTCCAGCTTAAACAATTCCATATTGAGGAGCGTCATCTCATCAACGATCTCAAGTAATTTTTTGTAATTCCCAACAAATTCGTTCGCTTTCTCTGCTCGCTTATCGCCGAGATAAATTACCTTGGTCTTTTTCTGAATACCGACTGAGAAGTATGGCTGTTTATTTTTCTTCCCCATCAAGGTCACACTTCCCCTCATAAGTGGCCCTAGGCTTCGAATCTCTTTTTGAAGATCCGAAATCTTTCCCTTTATTTCTTTTGCATCACTCATGGGCACCTGTTGCTATCCGTATACTTTGATATAATTACTATGCTATTATGCATATTAATTATGATTATCAACTCTCAACATTTACACAAAGCTCGAGCAGTCCATTGGAAAAGAACCCGAGTGGCAAAAGTTCTGGAAGAGCAAAAGCTATGGGAAGGCAGCCTTGTCGACCTTGCCAAGGAAACGGGCATTCCTCGCACAACGATACAGCATTGGAATACACGCACTAACTCGTCTGATCTACCACCAGCAATGGTGGCGTTTTTTGAAAGTACCGATGGCGAAGAGTTTTTGCATCGTTTTTTCGTATCGCTGATATTTGATTTGCATGAGCATGGAAACGCCAGCTTGCGGTGTCTATCCGCTTTTCTAAAAAAGACTCAACTCGATCGATTCATCCCAGCATCGAAATCGTCCCTGGAGAGAGCTGCAAAAGATGTCGAGCAATCAGTGATTCAATTTGCTGACCAAGAAAGAGAACGGTTATCAAAATTGATGCCAGCGAAAAGCATTTCTATTGCAGAAGATGAGACGTTTCCAAACGGGACCTGTATGGTTGCGATAGAGCTTAGGTCAAACTTCATACTTTTAGAGAGAATGGTGCCTGACCGAAAGACCGCGACATGGGATCACCAAATGGAGAGTGCACTGAAAGATATGCCGGTCAAGGTTGTTCAAAGCGTTGGGGATGAGGCTAAAAGTTTGGTCAGGCATGTGAAGTTAGGCTTGGGAGCACATCATTCTCCAGATACGTTTCATATACAGCAAGAAGTGACAAAAGCTGGGTCTGCCCAGCTGAAACTAAAGATAAAACGAGAAACTGAACACCTGGATAAACTCAGCAAGAAAACGAAAAAACTCGAAAAGAAGCAAATGGCTTACAAAAGCCTTGAGAAAAAACCTAGGGGGCGACCCATTGATTATCACTCGCAGATTGAAGAGTCTATTGGCATCGAAAGAAAGCAAGCTGAGCTTATCAGAGCAGCTACCCAAAACAATATAGATTTTCATTCGGCTCGTAGATCAATTTCTGAGATCTATCATCCGTACAATATTGCATCGGGACTAAAGCAAGCATCATCGGTGGTAGGTGAGAAATTGAATACCGCTTTTGATACCATTGAAGAGATTGTAAGCGGAACAGGCAATGCTTTTGAGAAGAGAATTATTAAGGCTCGCAAACTTGTCTCTGCTATGGAGGCGACCATCGCCTTTTACTTTGCTACAGTAGCTGCTATCCTTGACCAAAAAGGTTACGGCGAACGCTCTCGGATGTTGCTTGAGGACTTTCTGATACCGGCTTGCTATTTAGAACTGGCCGCCTCTAAAATTGGAAATAAAGAGAAAGCTATTGAAATGAGGTACATTAAAAATGATTTGATGGTCGAGTATGAATCTCGAGCTGGACCATTCTCACTTTACACTCCTCAAGAGCTCGATGACATGCTGAATACAGCCAAAGAATGTTCAGCTGTTTTTCAACGATCAAGCTCTGCGGTGGAAGGAAGAAATGGTCAACTGTCGCTAAACTATCACAATTTACACAGACTATCTAGCCGAAAATTGGCATGCTTGACTGCTCTGCATAACTTTGACACGAGGAGAATCGATGGAACGACACCTGCTAAGCGATTTTTTGAAGCCAAGCATGGTGACATATTTGATTGCCTTTTGATAAATGTAAAAAGGGCTGGAAGGCCGAGATTCAGGTCTGCTCCTAAGCTCGCATCATAGCTTGCTGCCGAACTTAGGGACAGGGCCAGAATTTCTTAAAAATGAAGCAAAATTTTTCAGGCAAAAGAAAACAATCTAAGCATTGCACACAAGTACGATCTTTTTGATCTGTTCATTTTGCCAAGATTGATATTTGACTTTAGGATGTTCAAATAACTTTAAAACGATACTTTTTTTTCTCAAGTTGAAATAAAGGGATGTGACGTTCGAAACGCCTATCTCTTTAAAAATTTTCAGGATGAACCCTTCAAAATAGTTGGCTAACTGATTGTCTTTCATCGTTTGGATGGCCAAAAAACGATGTGTTATTTTTTTTAAGAGCTTATT
>JACLAC010008710.1_pt1 | contig 13987 bp, 13 predicted proteins | sample 8027881 | NCBI WGS metagenome assembly JACLAC01 (sample SAMN15725517, study PRJNA655200) | protist metagenome | isolation source: fluorescence activated cell sorting (FACS) single amplified genomes of... | place: Spain: Blaines Bay Microbial Observatory, Mediterranean Sea | collected 2016-01-19 | reverse complement strand
TTGCATCTGCACCATTGATGGTTTTCATGAAAGGTACACCAGATGCACCAAAATGTAAATTTTCTAGGAAAGCTATGGAAATATTAAAGAAAGAAAATTTAGCATTTGGTACTTTTAATATATTGAACGATAATGATGTTAGACAAGGCATTAAAGTATATAGCAATTGGCCAACGTTTCCACAATTTTACAAGAATGGAGAATTAATGGGAGGATTAGATATTATTACAGAAATGTTGGAAGATGATGGTAATTTAGATGCATTACGTGTAAAGACTGATGATCTTGTTGGTGCGAAACCAGAATCACTTAATGATAAATTAGCTCGATTGATCGGTAGTTCAAAATGTATGTTGTTTATGAAAGGTTCACCAGATGAACCACGTTGTGGTTTTTCTAGGAAAACATGTATTTTATTGAAAGAAAATAATATTGAATTTAGCTCTTTCGATATTTTAACTGATAATGATGTTAGGCAAGGATTAAAAACATACAGTAATTGGCCAACATTCCCACAATTTTATGTGGATAGTAATTTAATTGGCGGATTAGATATATTGAATGAAATGGCTGAAGATGGAGATTTAAAAGCTGAATTGGAGTTGGAGTAAACTTTGATATATAACACACAATATCTCGCGCGTGTGTATGTATTTTTTTAAACATGCACTCCCACAAGAAGAGAAAAAGATGAAAAAAGGGCGTGTAATAAAGTTTTTAAAAATATATAATATAGTATATACTACTTTAAAAGATAATGATATTTCATTTTTTGTGAAATTTGTTTTTTATGCGCTTCTTAAATGAATGTATACCCCCCTCTCTCTTACTTTCTTTTCTTCGTCGGTGTTTTACCACGTTTTCCTTTCTTTTTCCCTGTACTTCGTCTTCTTACACTAGATGTTTTATTCTTTTTATTATTACTATTACTTGTTGTACCAGAAGTACATTCCTCAATGTAATCATTTAAATTAACAACTCGTGGCACTGGTGGTGTATATATATCATCTTCAGGTTTTATCCATCTCCAACACATAGTACCACAATTATGTTCAACAGTATTAATCCAATTTGTATTCGCTAATCCAGGGTTGCGATGTGCTACTATAACACACACCGTGTCATCTGGGCGATATGTTGCTAAATATCCATTGATATGAATATTATAATAACGATAATCAAGCGATTCCATCCAATGATTATTTAATTGAAAATTCCACGCTTCACATTTTGGTGGAGTTGCTTCAATTACTAATGCTTCATCAGGACCTAATGACCAATATGAATGGTAATATCGAATATTAGGATCACCACCAGCTTTATTGCTTTTTTCTTGATCAAAAAGTGGAAGTTGATTTACATGTTTCTTAAAATCTTTTGCCCATATAGAAAACATCATGGATGCACCTGCAACAAATAAACCTGCTGTTTGCAATGCATCTTCCAATTTTTCCGGTGTAAGTGCACTTGGTACAGCATCTTCACCATGTAATGTAATTGATAATTTAGCAGGAATATCATTCATTCGGTCATTATATGTTTGTCGAACTATTAAAACATGTTGTTTTGGATCTTCCACCATGCATAAATGTGGAACAGGATTTCTTTTTCGCTTGCATTCATTTGGTTTATTTTTTAAAGTACTAACATAAAAAGATATTTCTTTATTTGGATTGTTTTCATCTAATGAAAATCCCATTTCCTTTGCCTCTTTGTAATCAACAGTAAGCAATCCACCAGGTTTACCATACGATCCAGCCTGTACGCCAAATCCTAAATAATGCACGCCACCACGTGTTCCGGTAACATGATATACCAAATCGGAATTTAATATTGCATTTTCATACAAGTTGTCTGGATTATCGCTTCCAATTTTCACAGGAGCTGGTCTTAATCCATGTGCAAGTGCAACTATATGAGGGGCACGGACGTCGGAGCATTCGACAAAATTTTCAAGTCCAACACGTACTAATCTTGATAAATATCGATACCCCTCCGCTTGATTAAATCCATCAATAGGTGGATCTCCTGTCAATAGACTTGCACCAGCTGCTTTAATTGTATCACAAAATTCATTCCATACCTCACCTGATACAATTCTTCTTGATGCTTCATCCTCTGGCGTAAGTCCTCTTAACCATAATAAAAAAATATTAAATCGTTTCCATAATGAAAGGAGGCTAAAACCACATCGTCTCATGCAATTCGGTATCATCTTCTTTGTGCGCGCGTGTGTGTATATGTATATATATGACAGAAAGGGAAACAGAGAGAGAGAAAGTGTGTTTTTTCTGTGGGTTTGTAAAAAATTTAATGCATACTGTATGTTTTTTGTGTTCCTGGTGTTGTGTAATGTGTATGAAATTTTTTAACTTTTTAACTTTTTTTGTGCATATATACCTACCAGCATAATAGCACCATATTTTAATTTATGTTTTTGTTTCAGAAGATGATGTGTTATTTTAGTTCGTGTTAGTGTGTACTTGGTGTATTCTTATTACACCATAAAAACCTATAATCTAACATGAAATTATGAAAATAGCAGGTATGTCCAAATACAATCGACCATATTTGGCAAAAGTGATGTCTGACCGTTTCGCACTTCAAATTATTTTAGATTACTTTTTTCCCTATTGTGCGTTTTGCATAATAATGCTTTTACCATATTTAGCTAATTGTAGTGTTTAAGAAAAGTCCATACTGATGTAATATCCAAGTTGTTTAGTAATAAATCTTTTATAGTAGAACATATACATACCCGATTAAGATGTAACAGAGATTCCATATTTGCATCCAATGTCTCAAGTATAGTCAATCCAGTAGTTGTTATTAAACATTCTGAAGTCGAACCCCATGATGCACCATCCAGTTGATTACCATCAGGGCATGCGTAATAAATTGCTGGTGGCCTTCTTTTAATGTTCATAGATATTAAATCTTTAGCACATTCTGCTAGAAACAGATCTGGTTTTAAGCAGATAACAATTGTTGGGTGATCTTTCCAACACTGATCAACAAAGACTATATTGATGATAGTACTCAACATTCTCTGGTCGAAACTTGTACCATTTGTGTCTGTCATTTTGGATTACACTAGGTGGGTATTTTAGGTGTAGATAAACAAAAGTAAAAAGGACAAGAATTTCAGACTTCAGTTATTGTGAATGTTTCCTGATGGTGTTACACTTGACACAATAGTAAAGAGAGGGAGAAAACCATCAGTAAAGAAAATTATGCCTACTGGTGATCAAAAAAAAATAATCTCAGCATCAAAAGGGAAAATCCAGAAAAGAATCAGTGAAGAAAACTACTACTGTGAAAACTCCAATTAATACTACTACCACTGCTGTCACTGGGAAAAAAAAATCTCCACATCAAACAGGAAAAGCCAATGAAAGAGTTGATCACAATCCAGAAAACAGTGACATTGTGAAAACTCCAAAAACTATTATCTGGAAATGGGTAAACTGTAATGAAGAAATTACCCGGTACCTTCCATGGGAATAAATTCAACAAATTATCCTATACCTCCAATGGCAATATCCACACCTGCGACAATAAGAAAAACGCAAACACGCCAAGATTTAGATGCGGGGTGAAAAAAAAAGAAAGGGCATTAAAGTACATACACAAAGATTTAAAGACATAACTGTTGATGAATTTGAGTTGATACAACTACCAGGTGGATTAAATAGTAACCAAATATACATACTTTTACATGCATATGGTCAAGTAAAATATGAAGAAAATAAAGAGATTGTTTTGCAAATAGTACACAATCAATCTTGTTGTGTTTTAGCAAACCACCAGACATTGGAAGTAAGATTAAAAGTATTTGTCGTTAACGATAGCACTGATGAAGACCTTGTTGCTGTTTCTGGTAGCAAACAGTTTAATGCACAGTTTAGTGCAAATTATGCTACACCTGCTTTGAACAACAATCAAACAATTTTCTAGCATATACACACCATTAGTAATGCTATTCCATCCTAGGGCATGTCTAACAATTTCTACTCCTATACATTTGATAGACTACTTTTATACTTTAAGCGGCCGTTCGCGTAACGAGGAAGAAGATGGCGTGTGCTACTATTCTCTATTTTTGATATAATACCAGGTACTGTAATACGGATTACAAGAAGCAACACAAAAAATTAAATCTAATAGTCATAGATAGTCTATTTTATCATATTTTATAATAACGTACAGAACTAACCACTTTAGATGATGATAATGCAATAAACATCCATAGAACCTTCGTATACATCTATCTATTACAGTACAATGAGCGAAATGGAGAAAGATAATATCGTACCAAATGAAAACGACAACGAGGAAGAATATCAACAACCACAAGAAGGTAAAACAATCGATGCAAAGGAGATTGAATTGACAAATATTATAGAAGAAAGTGTTACACCAGAAGATGCGACAGAAAAACCACAAAAAGTAGATAGAGAAGAAGAACATGTAACACAAGATGGTGCAGAAAGTAGAGAAAAGAAGGAGACGAAAAAACAACGAAAAGCACGTCGTCGTTTGCCTTCTTTACCTGCTGAAGAAATAGCAAAACAACTAACATTTTGCAATACAGTAGGTCTTCGTGGTGTAATGATATTATTGCTCATATTAACTGTTTCTGCAATGCATTTCCTGGCCTTGTATGAATATACTTATAAGTTTAATTATATGAAACGCGAGGGGATATGGATATTTTTCATGTTTTTTCTTTTGTTTTTATTACTTGTAATATATTTATTAACAAGTTGGAAACGTTTAACAAAACGATGGATTATTCGTAATTATGGTGAAAATAGAAATAGTAGAAATATATCATCATTGCAAAACCTTGCTCGTTTATATTCACGATATTTTGGTGTAGAAAAAGGAAAATTTTTTTTCTTTCGACTTTATTTATTTGAAATCATTGAAAATTGGGTTCAATTTTATAATATTCAAACTATACATCTATGCACATTGCCATTAGCTTGGAGTATGTGTTTTTCTTTCGTTTTAATTGCTGAATCGTCATATCGTGCATTCAGTTTGGCAATCGAAATTAAATTGACATGTCACTTGTTTTTTAATTTCTTTTCCGGTTTTCGATGAGTTGCCCTTAATTGCACACTTTATTTTAAAGTTTTCTCCAATTTCATCATCCACATTTTTGCAAGTTACAAGACGATGGCACAATTCATGTTTAAAATATGGTTTCGAAGATGCATCAAAAAATAGGTCCTTCCGGCAATTAGCACTTAATGAGGTAATAAATTTCGTATTGGTAGCATCTTTTTTCAACCAATCTTTTTTATTTAACCAATCTTTTCCATTAACTTGTGGGCATTCCACGTCGGTAATACCATTAACACCAATAGCAGATGCTAATTTCTTCATGTTCTCTTTGCTAATACCTCCCAGGTCTTCACCTTTACCTAGATAACCGGCTTCGCCAACAGTACATCGTTTTCCATAGAAGCTTTTATAATTAGGAACACAAACTGCATTAGGAGGGGTGTCAACACCATAATCGTGACACCCGTTTCCAGAAGGCGAATCCGAGTAAAACAAATCTTTTCTGTATTCCTCTTGCGCATATTCGACACAACATGTTGTTTTTTTAAATGTTTCTTTCATTTTGATTAAGTCTTTGATTTCCTGTTTTCTATTATCTTCTTGAAACTTAAACTCCCTTAAAAAATTTTCTTTTTGAGAGTAGGTACAAGTAAGTGAATTTTGTATAATTGCATCACTATTTCCAAGAATACCCTTCCTAATTGCATCATCGGTTTGGCGCATGTGTTTATCAATAGAGGTCATAACTTTTGCAAACTGTTTAAAACCTTCAACTACTTCTGACACATCTGCATCATCTTCAATACCAATACCAACAATATTATCCAAGTGACTTTCCGAACAATAATGTTGTTTTGGACCTTTAATTTTAATAGCTTGACTATCTTTTGAGTTTCCTAGAATAATATGAGTATTACCTATTTTAGAAAATAAAGTAACTTTACATCCTTTTGGAATATCAAATCCTTTTGCAACTTTTGATAATATATGAAACGTTTGTCCACTTTTTTTCTCATACACTTCAAGTTTATCGTTAAAACGACAACTTTTGTATGTTTGTATTTTTCCTTTACAAGTCTCGCTTTCTAACTTTTCAGCAATTTTATCAACTTTCATGATTGAAGGTTCTAATTGTTGTTGTTGTGCAATAACAACATATTTCGTTATGATTAAGACATTAACCGATAGTAATACTAATAATAGCGTACGTATCATGGTTGACGTTGTTGATATATGTGAACCTGATTGGTTGGGGGTGGATGGATTATTGATATTATGTATTGTTTATACATGTTGATAATGTGTATTAAACTATTTGTGAAATGTGAAATGCTTCATGCATTCCTGGCATTCCTGGCATTTTCCCCCTTTCCTTGTAAGTCAGAAGAGACGGAGATGAAAAACCTCTCCTCAAAAATAGTTGAGGTTCCAATAAGTACAGATTTAGTATACTATAGATATAGATTTATATAGCACATGATGATATCAATAAACTCGGATATTCTATAGATATTTTCATCCAATAATTATAACATTGGTCATTTTTGGATTTTATGAACACATCAGACATTCAACAAATTTCGAGTGTGCGAGTGTGTGAGTGCCCGGAGTGTGTGAGTTTTGGATTAATTTGTGTATTTAATAGGCAATATGCACATATAGTGTTTAAGTATACTAGCAAATTTGTACCGAAAATCGGTGACTGGCCGGCACAATTATATCTGGTCCCCTCAGCAGATTTGGGTATACATATAAAAAGTTGGAAAGAGATGATAAACTCAGAGAGAGATAGACAGAAAAACAAAAAGCAATCAAAAACATATCTATAATATAGATGGAAATTGCAATATTCAATAATAAGAATAAGTTTGGTAAAATTAAAAAATTAATTAGGAGTATACTGAAACATACATATACATATATATATTAGTATAATAATGATGAGATTACAGGATGAAGAGAACATAACATTAAATATAATTAATAAAGGAAAAAGAATAACAATTAATAAATTAACATTTCCTGCTATGTATTTACGTGATAATTGTCCAAAAGTTTTTCATTCCACAACATTTCATAGGGAAATGCCAGTATGGAATTTACCAAATGATTTAAGAATAGTAAAAGCTAAATATATAGGTAATGGAATAATTCGAATAATATATTCAGATGGTTATTCTTCCGATATGCCATTGGATTTTTTGCAAAAAAATAGTACAAATAATTTTCATACACGATCATATGAAATTATTTCCAAACTCAAACCTTGGAAAGCAAAAGACATGAAACCTAACGGTCTCCCTCTTTATAACCTTGAGGAAATCATGCAAAATGATAACGTATTACTCAATTTTATAAATACATTAACTTCAGATGGGATAGCAAAACTTTACAATTGTAAAGCTATACCTGGACAACTGGATAAAATTATAAATCGAGTAGGTTTCATTAGAGAAACGAATTATGGAAAAATATTTGAAGTTCGAATTGAGAAAAATGCATTGAATCAAGCATATACTGCAGAGGAATTACCACTTCATACGGATTTACCTTTTTATAGCAACCCGCCAGGTGTACAGATATTACATTGTATAGTACAATCAGAAAATATAAATGGTGGTGGAAGTTCTACTCTAGCAGATGGCCTAGCTGTTGCAAATAAAATGAAACAAATTAAACCAAGGTTGTACAGACGTTTAGTTGAATCAAAGGTAGTTTTTGCTGATAAAGCAAATAATGGAGAGTTTTACATGAAATGGGAAAGACCAATCATAAATGAAATCAATGGTATACCATGCGAAGTTAATTATAACAATCATGTTCGCGGCAAAGAACTAAATTTAAATGTTGATGAAATGGAAGAAATGTATGAAGCATTGCGTTTATTTGGAGAATTGGCACATTCTAATGAATTCATGTATAAAACTAGATTAAAACCTGGAGAAATGATAGCCTTTTCCAATCGACGAATTTTACATGGGAGAAGTGAAATTGTAAGCAGTAAAAATTCATCAAGATGGTTACAAGGTGCCTATGTTGATTTAGATGAAGTATATTCAAAGCAACGGTGTCTGGTTGAAATTAATAATGATGGTGAAGAACGAGGATCTACTATTTCTAAATTGTGAAAAACCTAATATATGTTGCAAAAAAATCCAGAAATACAAGACAACACAAAATATAAGAATTTTTATCAAAACGTTTTTCTCTACATCTCATCAACATCATCATAACTAATAATATTTCTTCTTGTTGGCATCATGGTATAACGAGTGGACGGATGGAGTGATGATGATGGTTTTCTCGTCGAAAAGTGATTGTTATTAAAACCGATATTATTATTATTATTATAATTGTTTCTATAACTATTGCTATTAGTTTTTTGATATTTTCTTGTTGTTCTTAGTTGTTGCCATTGATGACGAGTAGCATCACCATGAGAAGAAGAATCCCACTTCCTTTTGTTGAATTGCTTAATATTATTACCATCAGTGGCCGTCGTTTGCTGCTCTGGATTATTTTTTTCATGTTCTTTCTTTTTCTCCTCCATAGCTTTCACAAAATCCTTGTATCCAATTCCTGGCTTCATTGAACACACTATTTTTTTGGCTGCATCACATACAAAAAAGAATTCAAGAAAACGAGTAAACTGCATCTTTTTCCCAAGATTCGTTCCTCGAAAAAAATAATGTTTAAACCCAACACCAAAACAACAAGAATATCTCCCAGTAACCTGTTGTAAAGTTGCTTTCCCGCCGTTTGTATGAACGACTTTATTAATCACATCAATTGAGTTTGTAACCAATGCTCGAAATCCTTCAACATAATTTGGATCACCAGGAGCTAACGCTTTATTACTAATTACCCTAAAGTTTCGATAAATATAAAACACATCGTTTCTAGCCCCTCGTTCCGCATTATCAACAGGAACATTTTTCAAGTTACCAGTCGACATTTTGGACATATCAATTGGCAACATCAGTCTCAGTGCATTGATTCTAGCTTGTTGTGCTTGCAATTTTTTTTTCGACACCATATTCTTGTTTTCTTTTTATTTCTTTCTCTCTCTCACAAGCTCTTCGTATGTATCTTAAAATGATCCAATATGTATCAGTAATTATATATAATCAAAATAATAATTGTGGGTTTTTAATTGTTATTTATGTGTAATTGTATATATGTCTTCTATACTTATATTACAAACTTTGTATTTTTTTACGGTAATATTAATATCCCCTTTGAGAATGTGAAGAACTTCAACAACAATCAAAATTCAAATAATAATAATTCATAAGAAGAATAATACCTGTATAATCTATATAAAAAATATATATATAACATTATAACAACATTATATAACAACGTATCATTATTATTATTATTATTTTCATTTCGTACACACACACACACACACAATGTACAGGAATATTCCACCATACATGTGGATACCTGGTTCGGTGGTCCGTGTCTTGTATGATTATGAGCCAACTTCAAAAAATGCAATAAAATTAAAGCGTGGGGAATATATTGTTGTCATGCCAGTGAAAAATGGTAATAATGGCGCTCGTCAAAATTCATCTACAATGTATAATAATCCATGGGTTGACTACGATGCAAAAGATTTAAAGTCTAATACACCCATATGGGTAGCTGGTAGCAAAATTACAGGCGAAACGGGATATTTTCCGTCTACATACGTGGAACTTATTAAGCTGGAGGATACAAAAACTTCACCAACAATTAAAAAATCAACAGCACCAGTAAAACCAATAAAAAATAATCAACAAAATATCCTTTCGTCCCCGTCACTAGTAGTGACTTCATCACCTTTGATTAAGAAGAAACTAGAATTAAGAAGAAAAATGGAAGTTGAAAAGAACAGCAATGACTCAATAAAGAAGAGACCCAATAAGAACCGGAAAAATAGTCGCAAAAGTTGGTTGGAACGTAACAACAATAAATCTAATCGAAAAACAAACAACAACAACAAATCACTGAAAAAATTTAATAAAACAATGAACATTCTAAACGAAAAGAATTTTGAAATTGATAGTATTGTCAGTGAAAGTAGCATAAATACAGAGGAGAGTCAAAGTAGTAATGAAGTAGGTACTAATGTTAATACAAAAAGTGCTCGTAAAAATCCGTTTCTAAATAATCCAATAGCATTGAAAATAGTAGAAAATCATACTATTGCTTGGGTGAAACATTGTGTTGAGGTTGCAATATATGCTATAGACCGTACATATTTAAATTTAGCATTAAACGCATCTTCACAATTAGATTTGAATGATATTAATAATGAAAAGTGTTTTGAAAAGCTTGAGATAGAGGATGAATTACAACATGTATTAACAAATTCGTTTTTCAATAAAAGTCGCAACTTACATGAAACAATTGGCGTAATTATTAATTTAATAGAAAAAGAAAAAGAAATCGATTTTTCATCATATACTTTCTCTACGAAACCATCAAACCGGGTTAAAATAGGAAACGAAGTAATAGATATATTTTGGAAGAGTAGTAGCGGTAATAATATTAATGTTGGTAGCGATGTTATTAATCACTTACAATTACTTTGTGAATTTAGATCGTTACTGGGAAACAGACATGATTTAAGTATTGTAGATAAAACAGATGGTGATAAGAAACGAAAACGAATGTTATTGTATGAAATTATTAATAACAAGGATGGCGATGCGATCATGGACAATTCACATGTTGTTAAATACGTATCACATGTACAAAAATTGTGTAGAAAAATTACACCTGCAGCTCTTGTATTTATATATAAAGCATTAAAGGATGATTTTGAATATGAAGTTGACATTATGGGACATACAAACACTTTCAGTATTGCTTGTTGCCCAATTTGGAGCTTTCGTATTTGTAAAATTTTATTGAAAGCTGTGCTGGAAAACTTAGGCGGAGAGGTTGCAATGTCATTACGTTCTATGTTAGATTATGGCAAACCTAAAAGTAGAAACATTAGCAAAAATCAAAAATTAGCGTTACAGAATAATATGGATTTAATATTGAAGGATATTGCTGTTGTATTTGATGATGTAGATTCTTTAGATAATAACAATAACAATATAAATGTTACACAACGTTTATCATTGTTAAATTTTTTAAATCGTTCACCATTATTAAATCAATCTCTGTACAAAATGAATGAGCAAATTTTAATATTAATCAATCATGTTGTGTCTTTTTATAAATACCAAAGTATATTTTGATGAAATTTTGTGTTTGCAAAGTTTTTATAAATATTCTTGTAATATGTTGAACATTTAAAAAACAATATCTTTTGTCCTGCATTTCACTCGATGTTCATTTGCAAAATAAATATAATGATATAGCGCTCATGAGTTTTAAAAGCCTCGTATTTAATATTTTTTATAATAAATGTAATATTAGACGCACACATTAAAAATATTAAAATATGATTACCTAAAGTATCATGGAGAGAGACGATGCGCTTAAAGCGGAGTATCCCATAAATTTCGAACTGATTCAACATTTGATTTCGATTTAAATTTACGTCTTTTTTTTTGTTTATCGCCATCTTTTCTACTTTTATCTTTAGATTTGCGTCTTTTAATAATGGAGACTCTAGAAGAAGAAGAAGAAGGTTTTGGTATTAGTGAGACGCTTTTTCGATTTGTATTACTAATGCTGCTACCGCGATTATTTGTGATCGGGTCCGGTTTGATAAACATTTTATTATTCCTCGAACTTGATGCAATTTTTGAGCTACTAACATCATTGCTCTTTCGACGTGCATCAGATTTAGATGGACTTTGGTGATAATCATCGGTTGATCTACCGCTTCTTCGACCACGACTTCTACTGCGAGAACGATTCCTTGATCTTGAACGCGAACGAACACCTGAACGAGATTTACGTCTTCCTCGTCTTGAATCGTCATCACTTGAAATGTCTACTTCAATATCATGGGAAGCAACTTTTTTTTGATAAACGTCATGATGATCTAACGATTTTTTTCGATGTTTTGAGTGTACTGGTGGTTTACCTAAATCAGCTTGATATGAAACTTTCGAAGTATCTTCTATTCTAATACGCACACGTTTCTTTCTTTTTTCTTCTTCTTTCTTTAATGAAATCAATCTCTCTTCTCTTTCACGTTCTTTCGCTCTCTTTGCTTTTAACTCTGCTTCTTTTTCTTTTTTGATAATAAGTCTCGCCTCTTCTTCTCTTTTCGCTATTAATTGAGCTTCTTTTTCTTTTCTCTCTTGTTCTCGTTTCGCTTTTACTTGAGCTGCTTCTTCTTGCTTTGCTTTATCATGTGTTATATGCCATTGATATTGAATCATTGTTTCATCATATTTACTCTTTGAAGTATCATGTCGCAATTGCAAACTTTTAATAATTTCAGCATTTTCAATTTTTAAACGCAACTCTTTCAATTTCAACAATGAGTCAAATAAGGGTGTCGCGATTCTATGTTCAACGCCGTTCTTTGATTCTACGTTATCTTCATTTGCCATGCCATACGTATTTATCAATCGGACTTTCTTGTGAAAATCATTTGTTTCATTTGAATCATTAATATCATGTAACTTTATCGCAACGTTTTTTAATTCATTTTTTTTATGCATATTTTGTTTATCTAAATCATTTGTTTTTGTTTCAATATCATTACAAGATGCTAGTATTGTTGCATTTTGCTGTTCTAAATCGTCAGCACTTTTTTCAATCGTTGATTTATCCATTTCAAGCTTGTCCAATTTATCATGAAGAAAACTTAAGTTTGAATCATTTTCGTTATCCACATCATCATTATCATATTGTTTCAAGGAGTCATTTTGATCTATAAACTCATGAATTTTATTCCATGTTTTATCATAATCGGCTCGCACCGTTTCAGTACATTCATTTAAATATTTCATTGTAGTATTGTCTGTAATACGGAGATTGGAAAAATCAAAAGTTGTTGCAGCATATGAACTATTTTCAAGGGCACCATTTATTTCTACTTTTAAGTTTTGTGCAATTTCTTCATTGACTTGTTTCTTTCTTGAAAGTTTTTCACGTTGAACTGAAATTATACGATCATGTTCTTCTTTCTCATTTTTCATCGATTTGATTGCATCTTCCAAGCTACAAATATTATTTTGAAGTGTTTGTATTGTTTTTTTCTTTTCATCGTTCGAAGTATTCAATGCATCAAGTTTAGTTTGAATTTCAGTGATTTTTTTGATTCTATTTTGAAAGATCTTATTTGTGTTGCTAATTTCGTCTTCTGTCTCTTTTGATTCACTCTTCAACTTTTCTATTCGTTCCTCGTTTGCAATATTTTTATATGCTTGAAATTTTTCATCATAATCACGTCTAAATTCAGCGTTTTTATCTTTACATTTTTCTAAGAAACTGTTTAAATTATCGATAGTCTCTTTGAATACAGAAACAGAATTGTCAAAGTGAGAAATTTCATCACGCTCGCGTACACTAGATTTTGCAATTTCGTCAAGCCTAGCTTTGACTTTCGCGTATTGTTTCTTTAAATGCATATCTTTTGTCTTGATGTAACTTTTGCTTTGTTGCATTTTACTAAGGGACGATTTGCTACTACTTAAAAGTTTTTTCTGTTGTTTAAGTTCTTTATGACGTTGCGACATTAAATTTTGATTACTTGTTAAATTGTTTTTAATTTCTGTCAAACCACTTTTAACTTCTGTAAAATTACGACGGCGTCTGGAGACTGTACCAGGTGTACGCACGGTAGTGACATTATTGGCCGTATCTGTTACATGATTACGTTGCATCGTCACAGTATTACGTGTTCTTTGTTGATTCGATTGTTTCAATGAACTTTTTTTCATCTTTGTTGTTGACATTTTTTATTTTCTACTATATGACTCAAAAACTATTATTATTAAAACAAAAAATA
>JACLAC010000725.1_pt1 | contig 13991 bp, 9 predicted proteins | sample 8027881 | NCBI WGS metagenome assembly JACLAC01 (sample SAMN15725517, study PRJNA655200) | protist metagenome | isolation source: fluorescence activated cell sorting (FACS) single amplified genomes of... | place: Spain: Blaines Bay Microbial Observatory, Mediterranean Sea | collected 2016-01-19 | reverse complement strand
ATAACCAGGTCAGGAATCACTGAACGAAAATAGATAGTGAGTAAAAGAGTCATTTCTGATTTTGAGGACAGCGGAGAAGCGTGAGTCTTATTGGTACATCCGCGTATAATTAATTGTACATCATCCTACATTTTGTCGGATAGTTGTTAGCATCCTGTTCATATCATCCCCTTTGATTAAATAATGATTAACCCCTAAACTTTTAAGAACCTCGTAATAGTAAGATGAATCATAAGAAGATAGCACGATAATTTCCTTCTCGTATCCGGCTTCTCGGAGTTTTTTCGTTACTTCAATTCCATTTGGACGATATTGTCCCAATGATATATCCATCAATACTATATCTGGAGAGTTTTCTTTGACTATAACGAGTGTTTCTTTTAGATTTGAAGCTTCTCCGACTACGGACATATCCTGCTGTTGTTCAAGCATCAGACGAATACCCTCTCTTACGATAGCATGATCATCAACCAGTACAATTCGAATGGGGTGTTGACTTGTCTCGAGACTTTTTTCACTGAGAGGAAACTTGAGCTGGATATGAGTACCTTCTCCGTGAGCTGTATTGAGATCGACCTGTCCTCCAATAAATTCAATACGTTTAAGTGTGTTGATGAGACCAAAACGTTGATCGGAAAGTGTCGATTTTAAATCGAAGCCATGTCCTTTATCTTGAACTGTGATGATTAAGATATCCTTGGAAAATTTACACTTAACATAGGCCGTTGATACTCCAGCATGTTTTACAACATTGAATAGTAATTCTCGAATACTATCAAAAATGATAACCTGAATTTCCTTCTCAACAAAAGTTACCTCTCCTTCGATCTGTAAAGAAACTTGAAGATGATATTGTTCGTCCATCCATTTGACTAACCATTTTAGGGCTTTGATAATATTTCCCGATACTAATGCCGGAGGACTGAGATTGATAGTCAGGGTCCGAGAGGCTTGAATGGCCTCATCAAGTAAGAATTCTGTTCTATGTTTCTCTTCCGTTTCGGGGAGTAGATGAACGTGTAATCGTGCTGCAACCAAAATCTGCTGTAATTGATCGTGTAACAGTTTGGCGATTCGCTCTCGTTCCTTATTTTCTACCTTTGTCAGTTCTCTAGCCATCACATGGACACGCTCTTTGAGAAGTTCTTGCGAACGTTGTAGATTTAATCGAGTGCTCACTAACAGTTTGCGTTTATGATTAATATTTTTTATTACCAGAAACCATATGATAATTAATAAACCCCATCCAATTAATCCTGAGATCTGTACGATTAGACTTTGCTTTTTTTGGTCTTTGATCAGGTCGGCTACTAAGGTATCTAATAGTTGAAAGCGTTGGTTTAAGCCGAGCGCATAGTTTGTTTTTGCTTGCTCGTATAGTGGCGAAAACAATAAGCGTTGTGCCTCATCCTTATTTCCTTTTCGAACAGCATCAAAGGCTGCTAGCTCCATTTCAACCAGCCTTGCATTTGCGGTATTGGTTTCTATCATGCCACTTCGTTCATTTGGTGGGAGTAGATCCAGAGCGTCTGTAATGGCTTTATCTAATTTTGGTTCATATAGTTTATATCGCTCTTCCCAGCGTAAGTCTCCACTGGCAGCTGACATTCGTGCTGACATTGTAAGCACTTCGTCGAGATGTAAGATATCTCCTTGCAAACGTTCTAGTCTGACTTGTCTTTCGAGAGCAGTTCTGACCTGTTTTTCTGAATAGACAACAGTAATGATCATTCCTGTTACAAATAATAATTCTAAACCTAAAACTAATGCTATCCACACAACGGGAGAAAATGGCTTTAAATTGTATTTATTCTGATCTAGATGAGAGAAAATATTATCTTGTTGACGTTTCACTTTTTCACTTATGCTTAGGATTAGAGTATTTCGAAGCAAGATTTCGTAAATCAGATAACGATGTAATTTTAAGTTTCTTTTTGATGTTCGCCTGATGAGTTTGCACTGTTTTAATACTGATATACAAATATTTTGCGATTTCTGGTGTGCTCATCTCTTGTGCCATGCATTGGAATATCTCATCTTCTCGAACGGAAAGTTTTTGCAAGGCAGATTGTTCTGATGATTTCGAAGCCATCTGACGAAGAAGTTTTTGCTGGATAGATTTGGTAAGAAATATTTCACCGTTCAGAATGGCCCGCGTCGCTTCGATTACGGTAGAAATATGATGATCTTTCATAACATATCCATTTACGCCTTCTTGCAAAACTCTTTCCGCCCAGAAAGATTCGTCGTGCATTGATAAAATTAAAATTGGACATGGTGATCCGCTATCTCGGACTTTTTTTACTAGGGATAAGCCACTGTCTTCCTGAAAAGACAAATCACATATAATTAAGTCAGGCTCAGCCTCTTGCTTTCGAAAAATCTGCCACGCTTCTTTGGGATTTGAGTTTTCAGAGATTATAGATAGGTCTTCCTCTTTTTCCAGCAGTAATTTTAATCCCATTCGGAATAGCGGATGATCATCCACAAGCATGATTTTATAGGTCATTGAATATTCCTTTTTATTATTGTTATTCTTAAGCATTTATAAATTTTATTTTTTCCTATCATTAAACATAGATAATAAAGAAGGCAAGTATCATTTCGTAGAAAAAAATCTAAGGTAAGCCTTAGGTGAGGCCAAAAAAGCCTTACCGATTTTAGAGTATTGGATAGGGTTGCTTTTAGATACTCTTGTTTTATAGGTTCTATGAACAATATCAACAATAGGAGTTACTTTATGGCTATTTTAGCTGAATACATATGGATAGATGGTAATCAACCCACAGCTGGTTTGCGAGCTAAGACCAGGGTTCTTACAGACCCATCTATCCCTCTTTCTACCTCATTTACAAATGTTGACGACATACCCATGTCATTCTTCCCAGACTGGGGTGCAGATGGTTCCTCGACGAATCAAGCAGAAGGAGGCGATTCAGATATCGTTCTCAAGCCAGTGAGCGCGATTCGTGATCCTTATCGAACTGGGCATTATCTTGTTTTATGTGAAGTATTTTCTGGGACTGGAGTAGTGCATAGCACCAATCACCGTTCAGAGTTGCGTCGTGTTTTAGAGGCTGGAGCAGCTGCCAAAGAGCCTATGTTTGGTTTCGAACAAGAATACACTTATTTAAAAACAGATGGAACTCCATTTGGTTTTCCGGAAGGAAGCGAGCCACCACCGCAAGGACCATATTATTGTGCTGTTGGATCTAGTAATATCTCAGGTCGAGATGCCTACGAAGATTTCTTACAAGTTGCTCTGGATGCTGGTTTGTCAATCACTGGAACCAATTGGGAGGTTATGCCTGGACAAGCTGAGGTTCAAGTGTTTGGTGGTGCTCTTAAATCAACCGACCATATATGGTTCTCTCGCTGGCTTCTTCATCGCTCAGCTGAAAAATACAATATTGTGATTAGTTTAGAGGCCAAACCAGCTAAGGGAGATTGGAATGGTGCAGGAATGCATACCAATTTCTCAACCAATGAAATGCGTAAGAAGGGTGGTATTGATGCGATTGAGTCTGCTTGCGAAAAAATCGGATTGAAAATAGATGAACATCTTGCTGTATATGGTGATGATTATGAAGCTCGTTTAACGGGAGCGCATGAAACTTGTTCGTACAGAGAATTTCGATATGGTACTGCTGATCGAACTGCCAGTATTCGAATCCCAAGAAATGTAGCCAGTGATAGAAAAGGCTATTTGGAAGATCGTCGTCCGAATGCAAATGCTGATCCGTATCAGGTTGCATCCGTGATGTTGAAAACTGTATGTGATATTAAATAACTTCCAATTATATCGTTATATTTAGACCCTGCTGATGCGGGGTCTTTATTTATTTCTCGTATCACCTCTTCAATTTTCACTATGGTAATAGTCTTAGTTGTCTATATGGTGGGTATATAGATCAAATCGATAATTGTAAGTGTATGTTATCATATGTTATCTGTGATACACATCTGAAATACAGGAGCATTACATGTCACTATACTTACAGCCAACAGTAATCCTTCATTTATGGATTGGCAGTTTATTTGGATGTACCCAAACGGAGAATAAGCAAGAAGATACTTCTGTCCCTGATGTTGTTGATGTGCTAGAACCAGCATCTTGTCCGGAAGGAAATGAGCTGTCGTGGATGAGCACACATGGATGTGTCATTGGAGCAGAGTCTACTGGGATCGAGTATTTTTTAAATATTCCGTATGCATCACCACCTGTTGAAGAGCTTCGCTGGAAACGACCGATATCTCACGAGATATGGACAGAACCATTAGAGGCAACGACCGCTGGAAATGTGTGCGTACAGCAAACGACGACTGGTATCATTGGTTCTGAGGACTGCTTGAGCTTAAATATTATGCGACCAGCTGATGAGCCAAATGCATCACAACCCATTTTGTTTTTCACACATGGCGGTTCCTTTATAAATGGTTCGGGCGTAGAAGATGTATATATTAACAATCCTTATCTTGCCAAAAAGGCCATACTCGTCACACATAATTATCGTTTAAATGCATTTGGTTTTTTAGCGCATCCAGATCTAACGATTGAAGATTCTGAGACATATGGACTCGGAACTTCCGGAAATCAAGGTCTATTTGATACTCTTATGGCTCTAGAATGGATCTATAACAATGCGGAGTCTTTTGGAGGAGATCCGAGCAACATCATGATCTTCGGGGAATCCGCAGGAGCGGCGAGTACCTGTACTCTACTGACTTCTCCATTGGCGGAAGGTCTTTTTGATGCCGCTATTTTACAGTCTGGTAATTGTCTTTGGTTTCCAGAGTTGAACGCGGCAACACCTTATTCCGAACCGGCTGAAAATATTGGAGTCACGTTGGCGGATACACTGGGATGTCCGGACGAAAATGCGATTCAATGTCTGCGAGATAAAGATCCAGAAGATATTGTAAATGCGTTGCCATCAGATTCATATCATCCAAATGTCGATTCTGTATTTTTAGATACGCATCCATCCTTATCTCTTGCTTCTGGTAGTTTTAATCAGGTCCCGATTATAGCTGGTATAAATGGTAATGAAGGCTCTTATTTTGTTCGCTATCTCGGATTGGAAACAAAGGAAGAGTTAGAAGCAAATTTGCTCGAATGGGGGTATTATTTTGGGCTTCAGGATACAGAAACGCTACTATCCCTGTACAGTATTGAGGAATATGGCACGGCACAAGAGGCGTTCGATCAATTTTATGGCGATTTGATCTTTGTTTGTCCAACAAAATTTATTTTGGATAGTGTGTCACCTTATGTTCCCGCGTATGGTTATCACTACACCCATGTTCCATCTTGGATTGATTTTTATCCATATATGGAAGGGTGGGGTTCCTATCACGGAAGTGAGCTTCCATTTGTTTTTGGAACTTTTTTCGATACCCTGACTTCGGAAGAACAAATCCTATCAAGTCAGCTTCAGGATGTTTGGATCAGTATGGCGCTTGGTTCTCCAGAGGTGTCTGAGGGCACTCCATGGCAAGAATATGATTCAGAATTACAGAATGGAGGACTATGGGCGCAATGGGACACTACAGGTACAACGATGGTAACTGGAGTGAAAAAGGATAATTGTGATTATATTGCTGAGCAATGGTGGCAATGAGTTTAGAGTATTTTCTGGGCATACCTTTTTTATAAACAAATCACGGTCTCTATCTGGCAAGAATTCGCTATGTTCAAAAGGGAGATTTATCGCCACGTCTATGATTTTGTGACACGGATACGTAATGTACATCCTGTACATATCATGTGCGTTTTCGGTATCTTAATAAGCAGGATTCTAATAATTTTACACATAGTCTGAGCTTAAAATTTCAGATTAGTACTCGATGGAGAGGTTTGTCATCGAATATGAACTTCTTGACCCATCGATAAATTCGCATAGATTATGCTAGTATATCTTTGGTATGTAATCTAGCTATTGATGGAGCCTTATGTCACTGTTTTTTCTTCTTTTCGCCTGCTCTAAAACAGAAACTACAACCTGCACCTCACCAGTTTCTACTGCTCTAGAAACCTGTGTTGATGACTATACAGCAAGACTGGGAGCCTGCATTCAGGATTCTGATGAGCTGTGCTCGAATGATGATACTGAATTAACCAGTATTCTAAATAGCTTAGAGCAGATACCATCAGAGGAATGCAATGATGAAAATCCCTATGAACCGATTGGACTAGATCAGCTTGGACCTCGATTGACGGCAGCCTGCAAGAGCCACTCAGAAGCCATGGCTTGGCGTGTATTTGGCGGACCACATGTAGAGGTATGGAAGGAAACTGAAACGGAGAATAGGGAGTGTCTCCTCAATATTTATGAAGAAGAGAGATCGTTCGCGAAGGCTTCTCTACAAGCTATTAATAGTTGTTTAGAAGAAGAATGCACGCCTGCCTCACTCAAAGAAACTCGCGGGAGTATCAGTCAAGAAACCAATCTAGCCTTACTTGGTGAATGTAGTCCGATTGAGGATACGATTGCACTTAACAGTGCTCATTTAATTACGAATCTCGAAACGCAGGTTGATTGCTTGACTGCAACAGCTCATCCAGATGTTGGTGAGCACACTCTGTCTTGTGGTCCTTCTAATGCAGAATTCTCCGTAAAACGTGGTGAATGGCAACAGATTATTGTAGACTCCGATAAATGGGGTACTCTTTGTGGTGATGGTACGGACTTCGCTTTTCATGTTCGATTTGCGCCAGAGGGATATGATTTAGACAATGTACTCATCGGTTTGCAGGGCGGGGGTGTTTGCGTCTTCGAAGAAGATTGTACTGCCAAGATGGCGAGTGCTCCCGGATTATTCAATGCACAAGATGATATACCATATGCTGCTGCGATTTCCTCAACTGATCCCAGCGTGAGCCCCTTTGCAAATTGGACGCAAGTATTCATCCCATATTGTAATCAAGATGTATTTGCTGGCGGTGGAGAAACGGAGGAGCTTGGCTCTCTAGAGCTTCCTCGATATGGTGCTATCAATATGCGCTCAGCCGTACAGATGGTACGGGATGTTCTGTGGAAGGAGCTGGATAACACAACGACTGAGGGGTTTCGACCGGATGAGGTTCAGAGTTTCGTTGGTGGATGGTCAGCTGGTGCCTATGGTACGAACTACAATTACCACTGGTTCTTGGACGATCTGCTTTGGCCAAAAACAACTGCGTTTCCGGATGCAGGAATGGCATTACATAATGGGGAAACACTTGGTGTCATGGGGTTAGGATTGCTCAAGATTCCATTGTGGGGCACTCAAAAATATCTTCCACCGTACTGCTTTCAAGGCGAATGCGCTGTGGGACCAATCTTATCCGAAGCGCTATCAAAGCGTTTAAAACAGGTTCCGGAGCAGCAGATGCTTATTCTCTCCAACCCAAAAGATGATATTCAGATGGGAGATGCCTATTTTCAGGATGAGGCTTTTTGGATCAACACCATGCGTGAAGCTTATTGCGATACAAAAGATCTACAGGGAATCCACTATTTCTTAACCTCCGTCTCAGATGAGAGCATACACTGTATCAGCGTTAGACCCAATCTATGGGAAGTAGAGGTTGATGGAGTATCAATGAAGGAGTGGTTTACACTTGCTATCAACGACCCTGATGCTGTGACAGATCAGGCGGAAGAAGCAAGTTTTACAACCGATATTCCAGGCGTGGAGCCCTTTGAGTGCTCGGTTGGAGAGTAGTGTAGGTGAGTGGGTTTTTATCTTCTTCAGTTTAAGGCTTCAGAAAGGAACCCTAGGGATATAGCGCACGTAGGTTTTACGGTTATATTTTACTAAATCCATCTGGAGTAATGGTAGAATATGATGTATATAATATGCTGAATGATCTAGATATTATGAATGTGGCTTCTGTACGGAAGTATAGGCAGGATCTTTGTAATCAGGAGGCTGATTTCCTTTTTGCTGAGGGTGATGCTCTAATGCGTTGGATCTGAGGAGAAGTAGGTGCTACAAAAAATTTTGCAGGATATAATGAATAACTGGGTCAAGGCCTCTGGAGAACCGTTTAAAGACCATCCAATTGCCTTAAAATTTCGTCGAGATTTTCAGGGAGTAATTCGAAAAATTGTTTATGATTTCGATGAGAATTATATAGTTAAGGCAAGTCCTGGCGCGGGAAATTGGGCAAATGTTCCTTGGTTATCAATCTTGGATCCCAAAATTACAAAAACTACACAAGATGGTATTTACCCAGTCTATTTGTTTAAATCAGATGGCTCCGGTGTTTATCTTTCGCTTAATCAGGGAGTAACTATTTCTTCCAGAGAGCTAGGAAAACAAAGGGCAAGAGAGCAAGCAAAAAAAATAAAAAAGAACTGTTTGAAATATATTTCAGGCTTGAAAAAATGGGGTGTTCAAGAGATAGATTTGAAAGCCAGAACTTCTCTTGGAAAGTCATATGAGGGGCCAAATATTTCTGCTAAATATTACGATGTCAATTCACTCCCAGATGATGAGACGCTCAAAGGTGATTTGGAAGAATTGCTAAGGATATATAGAACAATAGGGTCAATTGATTGGTTGATTGGTGAGGAGGTAGAAGAGAAAGTGTTCAAATTTATTGAAACAGAAGAAGATATCCTGAAGAATATCGAGTCTTTCAACTCGAAAAGTAAAGATCATCATGCTCGTATAGGTCAATTGATTTATGATTCTACATATTTGGTTTATGACAGTGCCACCAAAAGATTTGCAGCGAGCAAATTTGCAGCTTTCAAGGGGATGGATGTAGATCTATACGAAAGGATACTCGAGGGAGAATTCAAATCCTCTAGATTTGATGGCACAAGAACGAAGAATAAAATTATTCAAATAACAGGAAAAGAATATGAGGAAAATGAGGCTCTTTTTAGGGAGCTGAATGAGTGGGGTAAAAATCTTCTAGGTGATTCTTTTCAGATAATTTCAGTAAATAAATATAAATTTTGCACGGTATCTTCAAAACATCAAGAAATAACAAATACACATCTGAAAGCTGCTCTACATCTTTCCAAGCCATTTCTTCTCCTCGCTGGAATCTCTGGAACAGGAAAAACGAGATTTGTTCGTGAACAAGCCAAGCTAACCAATCCAAAGGGCAAGCTAGAGGAAACATACTGCCTAGTTTCCGTTCGTCCAGATTGGCATGAGCCATCAGATCTACTTGGTTATACCTCCCGTCTTAGTGGTAAAGCAGAATATATCGTGACAGATGTTCTTCAGTTTATTGTGAAAGCTTGGAAAGAAATTATTAAGTCAGGTATCCAGTTTGATGGTTCCGCATTTAAAGGTACGACGGAACAGCTAGCCAGTATCCGTCCTTTTTGGCTCTGTTTAGATGAGATGAATCTTGCTCCTGTTGAGCAATATTTTGCCGATTATCTCTCTATTTTGGAAACAAGACAATGGACGTGGGATGGCTCTAGATTTTCTTATTCCTGTGACCCGTTGTTAAAGCCGGCGGCATTTATAGAGTTTTTTGATACGGAACGTTTTGCGCTACAAAATAATCTGGGGGTACATGATTCAGAAGAGCTTTGGAATCATTTTAAAGCCAATGGCATTTCTATCCCATTCAATCTGATTGTGGCTGGTACGGTCAATATGGATGAGACAACCCATGGGTTTTCGCGAAAGGTAATCGATAGAGCATTGAGTTTTGATTTTGGTGAGTTTTTTCCAAATAATTTTGATGATTATTTCAAACCAAGTACGCAACCAAAAATGCTGTCCTATCCATTATTGTCTGATGCAAGAGAGGGAAGAGCATTTTTTCCAAATGTAGATTCGCAAGGAAAACAGAGTATTGATTTTTTAAAGGCTGTGAATGAGGTGCTGAGTGATACGCCATTTCAGCTAGCCTATCGTTCCCTTAACGAGCTTCTTTTGAGTATAATTTCGCATGAACCTCAGGATGATAAGCTGAAGCTTCAGGCGATTTGGGATGATTTCTTGATGTGTAAGGTCTTGCCTCGAATTGAAGGAGATCTGGATAAGCTAGCCATAAAAGGAGAGCAAGCTAATCTTCTCGAGGCATTAGAAAAGGTTCTAGAAAACCAGCTGTCTCTAATTTGGGACGATGAAAAGCGTCCGGATGTATATCGAGAGACCATCGATGGAAAAGCAGTCAAGATTCACTGTCGATCAAAGAAGAAGATTCAGTGGATGTTGTATCGATTAGAGCAATCTGGTTTTACTAATTTTTGGCCATAATTTGATGTGAGAGAGGATTATGCCCGAAATCATTCATCTGCAAACAGCTCATTTTGAGCTATCGATTTGGTGTAAAAGTATTGAGAAACGCTTGATTACCTATTCTAATATGTTGCAAAAAAGAGAGAAGGAGATTCAAGATATTTCCCTATATTTTTCTCCAGATATTCAGCTGATTTCAGCACCGATTGTAGAGGAGGAGCATTTTGAAATTACGGAGGGGAGTTACGCGGAAATAAAACTGAACAAGCCATTGTTTTTTGAGAATATTCAATATCAATTTGAGTGGATGTTTCTGGATGATGTTGAATCTGCGTGGTTGGAACATCGCGTACAAAATGTGAATTCTAGTTTTCGTTTCATCAAGGGCAAAGGAAGGGGACCAGCGAGACTCACTGGTATGATTAACACAGCGAATGATGTTGGATGGTTTCGGTTACCTCTTCATTATCAGATCAATGGAGAAGAGTTTCAGATAGCGATGTCTTTTGAGGTTCTTCCAACCAAGATGGATCTTCACAATGATATGCCTGTGATGTATGAAAAGCTCGACAAAACCTATCCACTTTGGCGGTTTAGTTTGGTGAAATCAACGGAGCAAGATGTTTCCAGAGGCAAGAAACGCGGAGATTTTCCGTTACTCTGGTTGGTTAATTTTGCTTCATTACGAGAGCAATTTGAGAGTGGTCTCAATGTTATCAGACAGTCGCCACATCGTCGATTGCAAACAACAGTACGTTTTAGCAGAGCCGACCGATTGAAGGGAAAAATACATCATCGCCTCGCTGAAAAACTAATCGAAGATTGTAAAAATGGTAGGACAGATAAACGATATCGAGTTGAAAAGAAGTTTCTGAGTGTAGATACCTCTGAGAATCAATTTATCAAGATGGTTGTAAATACCTGTCAGAAACGTCTTTCCGATTTCTACCAAAGGCTACAAGCCGCAAATGATGCACCAGATCGGCAACGATTATCCCAAGCTTTTTTGGACGAGATCTATAGCTGGCAAGCCCCATTGAAGAGGATGCAAACACAGAGCTTTTTTCGAGATGTTGGTATCTTTAAAGGCATAAAAAAAGACTCGCTGGTATTACAACAAAAGAACGGCTACAGTAAGGTTTATCGTGTTTGGCAGGAGCTGAAATTTTACCTAGACGTCTTTGCAAACCAAGCAACTGTATCGATGAAGTCAGTTGCAGATATTTACGAGGTTTGGTGCTTTCTTGCTTTGAGGACGTTGCTGACCAAACATCTCAAGTTTGAAGAGGTGCATTTTAGCAATCGAGAAATGAAAGCGAATTCATTTTTTGAGTATCAATTAAAGGATGGATTGGCGGGCGCATTCAAATTTACACGCTCAGATGGATTGAAAGCTAGACTCGCACATGAACCTATTTTTCGAAAATCAGGAAGAAACTTACGCTCATACTTGGTTCCTCAAAAGCCAGATATTCTCTTGGAGGTATCATTTCCAAATGGGAAACACTGTATTTGGTTGTTTGATGCAAAATATCGTATAAAAATGAAAAGGGGATATCATGATGAGGATGAGGTTCATAATATAGATTTCGTTCCAGATGATGCGATTAATCAGCTACACCGTTATCGCGATGCTCTGATTCATATTGCCAATAAGAATGATAACCAGCAGAAAAGTCGTCCTGTATTTGGTGCTTTTGCACTGTACCCTGGCTATTTTGATCAAATAATCGATAAGTCGCCTTATGAACAAGCGATTGAGGAGATTGGTATTGGTGCCTTTCCTTTATTACCATCTTCAGATGAAGATTTGGGCTGTATTTGGTTATTAGAGTTCCTTGAAAAACAGCTTGGAATTCCAAATGAACAATATAAACCTCAGCAGGTTCAAGAAGGAATCTATGTACAAGAATCTGTACGAATACCTTATCTAGGTATGAAACAGACTTTATATACTGATTTGATTATGACAGTTGCATTGGGAGGACTGAAAGAGAGCTCAAAGGAATATCTACGCGCTTTTGAGAAGGGAGAGGCGAAATGGTTTCATCTACCACAGAAAACCTTCCTCGAAAAATATAAGAAGCATGTGGTCGAGGAGATTCAATTTTTGGCATTGGCTACGACGTCAAAGGATAATCATTCTGTGAAGCAGATTGATAAATTATGGCCAGTACGAAGGATATCTTTACTTCCTAGGAATAAGCTGTCATTGGAACAAACGGGTAAATTATCTGATACGACTGAGGAGTACTACTTGTTTGAGCTAGGAAAACCGCTGCAGCTACAGAAGAATATAGAAGCTGTACCCCATCGTCCGACGCGAAATTCTATGCGATTAACAACCTTGGAGCAGCTGGAAAAAGCAAGAGTATTCAGTGAGCTGGGAAGGGTATATCAAGAAGCGTTGATATGAAAATATTCTACCGGTAGTTTATGTGAAGAGATAGATACTGAAGGGATTGTTCTGCTTTGCTCTGTATTCAAATTTTACCTGATTTCCTTTTTGCTGATAGTATCGACTTGCTGTGAATGAATCCCAGAATCGAACGAAATTTCCATTCTCATCAATGATTATAATCGAATCTGATTTTTGGAACTCCATATGGAATGCACGTTCAATGCTCTTATCTCGTAATTCTTGATTTGTTAATGGAGGGGTTACAGTGCCAGATATCGCCTCCCAAAAATAAGCATTGAGAGTGGGAATATCTTTTGAATGATTCTTTTGGTCTTCTTTTCTGAACGGAACATAATCTTTACTCAATGGGTACTGTACATTTCCTTTTCGATTGAGTATTGTTTTGAACTCTTTTTGAATCGTAAGTCCTCTTTTGGCATCGACATTGACTTTGCCTCCATTGAATTTTACTTCTTCAAATTTTCCATATGGAAGCTCCCAATCTCCTTTTCCAGATTTAGAAATCGTTATTTTAAAATTACTTAAGAAAGCAGCAAAAAACTCACCTCTTCCGATGGAAGCCATTCCTCCATTTCCACCAGCTGTAATGTCCACGAAGTATTTTGAGGCAGCTCGCAAACTAGATTCAACATAGTTGTAAATATTACCGGAGGATGCCCGAAGAAATACATTGTGCTCGAAAGCTGTTCCATTATCAAGCTGATCTAGAAGATCTTTTAAGCTTGCGTTTGTTCGAACGATAGCCATGCAGATTCTATCCGCAGCTTCTGTGATGTGTCTTTCTCTTGTCATCTGTGGGCGTAGTTTTTCTTCCAATCTGTTTAGTTCTTGCTTATCGATCATTGAATTCTCCTCTGTTATGATATTACGATGTACATTCCGATAGAGACAGTCTCGTTTATAGTATAAGTTGTGGGCTTTGGTGAGCAGTATACAAGAAAAAATCTGTAAGATGGCTGAAATCTTAGGAGCGTAATATTGTACTTAATATGATTAGAGTATAGTGGATATGTAGATGGTAACGAAAAGGATAGAAAATGGACAGAACAGAATATCAACACCTGAAAGAATTGCTCCAATCAAAAGATATAGAGTTTGTGAAACAAGGAATCGCTCTTTGGGAAGCACAAATTCCTAAAAAATACGCGAAGTTCATAGATGATTTTAAAGAAGTAACAAACAAAAGAGATCAGGCGATTTATGACAGTGATAAGATTTTCAGCTTGCCAGCAATTGTAGATATGTTTTCAGGTTGTAAACATCGAAAACATTTAGCGTTGTGGTCTCTGAAAACGTTTGTTTCTTTTCAGGAAAATAAGATTACGAGTCTTAATCTTTCAGGACATCGGCTAGATAGTATTCCAGATTG
>JACLAC010013297.1_pt1 | contig 13995 bp, 10 predicted proteins | sample 8027881 | NCBI WGS metagenome assembly JACLAC01 (sample SAMN15725517, study PRJNA655200) | protist metagenome | isolation source: fluorescence activated cell sorting (FACS) single amplified genomes of... | place: Spain: Blaines Bay Microbial Observatory, Mediterranean Sea | collected 2016-01-19 | reverse complement strand
GGCATCGATCCAGGCCTGCTTTTCTTCCTGGTCCTTGAACGGTGCATCGGGCACGAGGGTCACGATCTTTCCAGTTCCTTTACAACGCTCTGCAAAATCAAGTGTCCAACTCGCTCGGACCGTCGCATCGACTTTGGCCGCAAGCTGATCCGGCCAGGTATTTCCAGGCTCTCGTACAGCGGCAACCTGCGCTTTTTGCGCGGAACGACCGTTCTTGCATTTCGCTGTTTCCAAAACGATAGCGGCCCATAGGAAGTTCCCCTTGGGCTGAACCCTGTCTTTGAACAATACTGCAGCCAGCTCATCACTCTCCTGCTCCGCATCAAACGAGAGCAAGGTCTGCCGGGCTTGCTTGAGCGCTTTGGGCTTGAGTGACTCGGAAACTGCCAGAATCGACTTCACCGAAGCGGCCATGATCTCGGCATCCGCTCCCTTTGTAGAGCCGACCTGAGCGGCATCCCCATAAGATGCGATCAGATTCGCTTGAACCTCTGCATCTTTTGTTCCCTCAATCAGTTCCTGAACCCGTGGTATTGCGTCGCCACCCGCACTCCGGGCATAAGCCTCCAACACGCCGTAATAAAGCGTGTAGTCACTGCCCACGCCATCCGAGAGCTTGGCCCAGAGGAGATCGGTAATCGGCTTGGCCGGACAATTGCCCAGCGTCTTGTACCAACGTTGGTCCCAAAACCCATCGCCAAGAGCTTCAGCGCGACCGACAAAGAACTGCTGAACTTCTTCCGACGAGGAGCAGGCTTTCCCAAGCGCTGCAATCGCATGGGACCGTGAATCCGATTGAAGTCCATCCACCCATTTCACTGCGGGATCGGTCACCCCGATATTCACCGCCTTCACCAAAGCCTTGTATCCCTGATGATCTGCATTCAAATCGTCGAACGCATAAATGGCATCACGCGTCGCGCGGGCGGGATCACATTTCGCCAGTTCCACAAATGCGGCCGCTGCATCAGATGGCCCCGCAGCCTTCATCGCACGACTAAGCGTTTTGGCATTGCAATCATCGGCTTGTGCCGTGAGAGACATCATCAGAGTCAACATCCACATGGGTTCCTTCCGGGTCAAAGGGAAAAAATGGTTGGTCGTCGCCGAACTAACGGGTCCCGAGGCCGGCATCCAATCGACAAGATAAGGGATGACCATGAACTCCGATTCCCCAGGGCCCCAAATTGCGCAGCGCGTACGGATTCTCAGCTGGATGGTCGGTATCCAATGGTTCCTACTCATCCTGATCGGGTGGATGGTCTCGGCCCTTTTATGGGGAGAGTCGGTCCAGGTAGAAGGACTCCAGGCTGGGACTGACCCCGTCCAATCCACCGAATATGGCGATTACGAAGACGAGATGCGCGCCTACTTCGAACTCATGAAAAAAACGCTGGAAGGCAAAGTTCGCAGTGCAGATGCCCATGTCTCCGAGTACGTTCCGACGGACGACGAGATTGATGCGGCCGTCGAAACCCGTACGATGCACTCCGACGAAAGTCGCCGCGTCGATCAGAAATTGAGACGGGGATTCGATAAATTTGACCTGGATTGGACCATTGCGAAGCCCGAAAAGTAAGCACACCGAGGTATGAGCTTCGTGTGCACCTTATTGAATAGTGGATTCACCGAAGGAGAACCCATGCTCCCCCCTGCCCGTATCAGCGCCCTGATCCTCGGATTGGTTGCATGCCAGCCCAGCTTTACGTCCTCTACCACCGAAGATGTCGATAATGAAGCGGCGAATGATTCACCCACGGATACCGGTGAAGTAGATTGGAGCGACTGGGAAGGCGCCGAATTGATTGTCCATGCACCCGAGTCCGGGGCTCTGGTCTGGCTCGACGAAGACACGGATTTCGAAGCGGAAATCGTCAACACCAATGGTGAGACCCTCGACTGGGATGAAATCAGCTGGAGCAGTTCAATCGACGAGGATTGGGAAGAACAAGGAACCGAATTCGAAAATGACGAGCTCATTGCCGGACAGCATGACCTCCGTGTCGAAACCACCCTTCCAACCGGCGACCATCTGGTTTGGATGGTGGGCGGCATCCGGGTGCAACACGAGTTTGCAGGAACCTATGTGGGCAACATGATCGTGGACAGTACGAGTGAATACGATGGAACCGAGCTCACCACCTCCTGTATTGGCGCCGCTATCCTTGTGGTGGACGCACAGGGAGAGGGAGCCACTGGCGACTCGAACTGCTTGATTTCACTTCTCGGCTACGACCTCGACGCCGCCTATGATTTCAGTCTGGAAATCGACGGCGAAGACTTGAATGGAACGGCAGCTCTCGACCTCACCTGGAGTACAGTCGACTTCGAAGCAAATGGCTCCATCGACGATGGGGAAATGACCGCCACCTGGTCCGATACGATCTACGACACCATCGAGATGGAAGGCAGCCTGGAACTCGAACGAATCAGCTCCGAGATTCCATAAAATTTTGAGACCAGGCCCCAAAGAGACCGAATGACGAGTACTCTTATTCTGTGAGATTTCTTGTCATCATTCCCCTGTTGCTTGCCTGCAGCTCGCACAAATTGCTGCGGCTTGAGAATGAAGTACTCAAAACTCAGAACAAAGAACTGAGAGAACAGCTCGGCTCATGTGAAGCCCAGGGGCCACCCGATGATTTCGTAACGGAAATCTCTCCAGTACTGCTTCAGGAATATTTGTTCCGCGCAGGATTTCAAGGTGCCGAACAAATCGGTGATTTGATCAGCGTGCCGGTCGTCGGAGAACACACCACATTTCGTGTCACAGTCCAGCATTTTGAGCGAGAAAAAGTACTGTACATCGCGACCCACGACTATCTTCGTATGGAGGATGCAGCCTCTTCCCAGGCCATGGTGCTGCTCCTCACTCAGCTGGCTGCCCTGAACTACGAAATGCTTCTCGGCAAGTTCCAGCTGAACCCAAAAAATGGCGCTATCGCACTATCCGTCGAGTTGAATGTCGATGATGGGCTCGGCTACAAGACTTTTGAAGCCGTGGTGAAACATCTCGCCAAAACCGCCGATGGTCGGTATCCACAATTGGTTCGAGCCGCTTCAGGAAGCGGGTTCTAGGAAATCGAGAAAATCATATGGCCAAATTGGTAGTGCAGCACAAGAACCGGGAACCCCAGGTTTTCCCTCTGCACAAACGGGAAACCATTATCGGACGCGGAGATGACACGGATCTTCTGCTTCCCGATGTCAGTGTGTCTCGACGACACTGCTGCGTGAAGGAGAGCGGAGATGGATACGAACTCCGCGATCTCAAAAGCTCCAATGGCACACTTCTGAATGGCCGAAAAATGCTCTGTAAACCTCTGAACCATGGAGATCGAATCCAAGTCGGAAAGTTTCTGCTGAGCTTCGAATCCCATGCAGGGAATGTGGAGATGGACCAAACCACCCGAGATTTAGAGAAGTTCCACCTCGACGACGAACGGCCTGGTTTCCTGGCGCGAATCTCGGCAATCGAAGGACCCGCTGTCCAGGCTACTGGACGTTTGGACGCAAAGAGTTTGAAAGCCGCGAGAATTGCCGCTCGAATCTCCAAGGATGCGAGAATCTATACCGTCGGACTGGATGAAAAAGAGTATGTGCCCGGTGAAAACGGCATCTCGTTTGGAAAGAAGGGAATCCCTGTACAAGGCTTGAGTCTGGGTGGAAAAGTCCGAATATCATGGACGGGGAAATGCCATCTTCTGGTGAAAGAAGGCGGCATGATGACCCGTCTAGAGGTCAATGGAAACAAAGTGAAATCCCATGAGCTGAAGATTGGAGATGAGCTCACGGTTGGGAGATCCGCATTTGTGTACAAGCTGAAGAATTAGTCCAAAGAAGCCAATAGACCCCGTAGCTCTACACATCTCGCCACCAGCTCAGGCTTACGCGCATGCTCAGGAGCGTTACTTAGCATGTCGTTGAGGTTCTTCTCCGCATGGCGAAGCTCATCCATCAGCCATGCCCGCATCGTACTTCCACCCGATGCCATGATCATCGGACCATACCGATAATCCAAGTCCGTCCAGGGCTGGCGACTGGCACCCGGCTCCCAGGACATGACCGTGTAGAAGCGATTTCGGTCTTCCACGACCTGCTCATCCAGCACACGCCATTCCTTTGAGACCAGCCAACGACGCACGGCCTCCGCCTCTTTCTGTGGCTGCAGAACCATGCAATGAAGCGATTCTCGAACGTCTTCACGCGCGTCTAGAATCGCGATCATCCTACGCCCCCCCATTCCCGCAATGGTCAACGTGCCAACCTCCCCGGGCTTCAACACATTCAACCCATCCCCCAATCGAAGGTCGGCGCGAGTTCCTCTCAGTCGATGGCGAGCCCCTTCCAGTGGTGCAGCCTCGCAATCCGCAGCAATGACATGCGGCACCTTTCCGCTGCCCAATAGCCAGGCTGGAAGCCGACCGTGATCCGTTCCGATATCGGCCAAAGCCAGACCTTCCGGCACCAGACGAGCGACCGCTGCCAGCCGAGGCCCGAGCTTAGGTGCCATATCGGGAGTCAGAGTTCCCGTGGATCCGTGAGTCGCCCTGTAATGGCACTGGCCGCTGCCACGGCCGGAGACACCAGGTAAACCGGTCCCGGGGCTCCCATTCGCCGATCGAAATTTCGATTGGTGGTACTGGCTGTCGTTTCTCCAGGAAGCGGTATCCCTGGACCATTTCCGATACAACTTCCACAGCCCGGTGGACTGACCACCACGCCCAGATCTCGGAAGAGATCCAGAATTCCTTCTTCTTCAGCGACATCGGCCACAGTAGCCGATGACGGGGTCACCGTTACCCGGACGCCTTCGCACAGGCGATGCCCCCGCAACACATCCGCCGCAGACCGAAGATCTGCAAGCGACCCGCCCGTACAGGAAGCAATCACAACATTATGCACGGCAATCTGGTCCACTTCTTTCAGAGAACACCGATTTCGTGAGTCACCCGGCATTGCTACGGTCAAAGGAACTTCAGACAAATCGATCTCAATGACGCGCTCATAGATGGCACCCGGATCGGGTTCACAAAAGCGATCAGCGTAGTCTTCCCCTCGCCTTTCCAACAGGAAGTCTCGAATTGGCTGGCAGGGCTCCACCACACCGGTCATCAGTCCCCCCTCGACCGTCATATTCGTGAGCACGCTGAGTTCATCCACATTCCATTGGTCCAAACCGGGACCGCCAAACTGGATCACACAGGTATCCGTGGGAGAGCTACGCCAATGCTCTTCTCGGAAGTAGGGGTCTCCAATGATGTGCAGAATCAGATCCTTGGGAGACAGGACATCATTGGAATCACCGGTAATCAGTACACGAACGACCTTGGGAACCGTGACGGGAATCAGTCCGGTACGAAGCGCGAAGGTCATGGCCGTGGAACCCACGCCAAAGGCAAACGCATTCAGTACTCCCGAGGTCGGAGTATGGGAGTCCGTCAACACAATGATGTCTCCCGGGCGGCCATATTCTTCCACGACAATTCGGTGGCAAACCCCCGGACGATGACTTCGACCCGGACCATGCAAGCGAATTCCATGCTCTTCCGCAGCCTCCACCATCTCTTCGGCCAGTCGTCGTGCAGGCCCCAGACGACTCTTCTTGACCGTGTCCGGTACCGTGGGACTATCGATCAGAACAAAATGGTCCTCGAAACAGGCAACCTGATCCGGGTCATGCACGCTCACCTTTCCAAACGCGTCTTCGTACAGCGCCATGCACATGCCAGCAGTGTATTCATGCATCCCTCTGAAGGCCGCCCGGCACAGAACCTGATCGCCAGGGTGTACCTCGTCCATTCCGAACTGGGGACCTTCACCCTTTCCAGGTGCGCCTCCAACCCAGACAGACTTTCCAATTATCTTTTCGACACTGTTCAAAGGCCGCGAGGGTCTTTCCGTTCGATACCAGGGCCGAAGCTTTCCGGCGAGCCAAGCCTTTCCGTACTCCAGCAAGCCGCCAATCTGGGCGACTTGCGAAAAGAAAGGCGGAAGTGCCTGATAGAGTTCTCGAATCTCGACATCCTCACCCTCAAGTAGTCGATCGACCACACCAAAGTCCGTGGTGAAGGGCATCCCTCCATAGACCATATTCTCCTGAAAGATCCGCTGGAAACTCTTGGCGACCACCAACTCGATTCCTGCGCCCTGATGTGCCACGACCGCCACCTCTCGGCTCGAGCCTGAGCCATAGGCGTCTCCCCCCACAATCACCTGAAACCCGCCATTGAACAGGTCGTTCTTGGCGACAGTTTCCTTGAAGTTCTCGAGAAAGTAGGGACCCAACACTTCAGGGGTGTAGCCCAGGGTACAGGCCTGTCCCGAAATCATGGCATCCGTATTGACTCCATAGTGGAGGGATGCCTCTGGGTCCCAGAAATTTCGACCTTCCAGCTGACTACGCAGCTCTGATGCATCCTCGGTGAGCACCAGCAATCGTCCCGTGAGCTTCATTTCGACCTCCAGCGGCACGCATAACCCGACCCTGCGGGTACACGGTATCCCGAATGGATACCGCGGTCTTCGCGGCTGACCTGCAGCACGGCGTAGGCGAGGCCGCCCAGCAGGTCTTTAGATTCAGCGAACCGTACGAGTACTCATACCCCAGTGCACGTAGCATCAGGCCAGAAGACTGTATCTATCCACCAAAAACTATTGGTTCTAAGCGGATATACCATCGACTCGACACAAAGTATCGACCCCGACCTTCCCTTCGACGAACCCAGAGGCTGAGCGAACGATCAGTCGTCGAGTAAGAGAGTCACTGGAGCATGATCAGAAGGCTTTTCGCCCTTACGCGCATCCCGATCAATCTCCACTTCTTGCGTACGTTCCAGAATGCTCCGGGTCACCAGATGGTGGTCGATTCTCATCCCCATTCCCCGCTGAAAGCCTCGGCCCCGATAATCCCACCAGGTGTGGGCATAGCGACCCCAGGCGTCCGGGTAGAGCTCCCGAAAACTATCAAACAGTCCCCATTCAAGAAGGCTTTGGTACCGCAAACGCTCCGCATCAGAACAAAGAACCTTTCCATTCCACTGGTCTGGATTCCAGGTGTCTTCATCCGTTGGGGCAATGTTGTAGTCTCCACAGATTACAAGGTCCTGCTCAGGTGTGTACCCATTACGTACATAGTCACCCAGGGCGTCCAACCAGCGAAGTTTCCAGTCATACTTCACGTCCCCTATGGCTTTGCCATTGACCACGTATAGATTGACCACACGGATACCGGAAATGGTCGCCGCGATGCCTCTGGCCTCACTATCTCCGGGTACGGGGAGATCGGTATCGATATCCGAGAGAGGAGATAAGGAGGCGATAGCCACTCCGTTGTAGGTTTTCTGACCACGAATCGCCAGATGATATCCCCTGGACTCGAAGACCTCCCGCGGGAATTGATCCTCCTGGCACTTCAGTTCCTGCAGACACAGTACATCGGGACGTGCAGTATCAAGCCAATCGGGAATGCGATGCAGACGCGCTCGGACCGAATTCACATTCCAACTGGTGATCCGCATTGACTATCTCCCGAATATGCAAGGCTTGCGCGACTTCTTGGCCACGCCTTAGAAGCTATTCTCTATCCAGAACCGAGAGGCTGTGGTGATTCGCCTACAAAATCTACTGAGGACCCTTCTGCTCTCAATTGTCTGTCTCTTCTTTTCCGCCCCGACATGGGCTGTGGAACTGACTGGACAGATTCGCGGAGAAATAGAAGACGCTGAAGGCCTGCCGATACCCGGAGCAAAGGTCGAAATCCGCTCGCCGGCCCTGCAAGGCATGCGAACCACCCAGAGCAACGCCAAAGGGTCGTTCCGAGCCACCGGTCTGCCCGTCGGAAAATATAAGGTCCTTGCCACCTTTGACGGTATGAGCTCCGTCACCGCTGTGGTTCAAGTTTCTTCAGGTTCCACCGCGACGGTACAGATCAAAATGCGCGCGCTAACCGGCGATGAAATGGTCATTCACGCCGACACGCCCACAGTCGATGTCACATCGACACGTACGGGCGCAGTGATGACCAAAGAGATGTTGAGAGACATCCCGAACGCTGGACGTGATTACCAAAGCGCGATGAGTTTTGCTCCCGGCGTCGTGAACAACGGATCCGGCAATCCGAATATGCGAGGGGGCCTGTCTTATGGAAACCAGTACTACCTCGATGGGGTGAATACGACCGATCCGCTCACAAATACATTCTCGATGAACATGAATTTCGATGCCATCGACGAAGTCCAGGTCATTACTGGAGGGATGGATGCAGAATACGGCCGGAGCATGGGGGGTGCCGTCAACATCGTGACTCGGTCCGGTGGCAATCAGTTTCATGGGGATGTTCAGTACCTCTACAACGGTACCCAGACTCAAATATACAAGCCCCTGCCTGAAGAAGAAGATGACGAAAAGCCCGACAATAATGTTCATCGCGTGGCCTTCAACCTCGGCGGTCCCGTCATCAAGGACGAGCTCTGGTTCTTCACCAGTTTTCAGCTGAATCATCAGTCTACAGAGACCCTGGTTCCAGAAGACGTCCAACGTCCTGAACCCATGCAATCCGAAAAATGGGTCAGTCAATATCTCTTCGGAAAGCTGACCTATTCGCCGAATGCGGATCATCGCATCTGGATTCAAGCCCAGGCCGACCCGACCAATATCGACAATGCAGCCCGTGACATCTATACGCTTGAAAACGCCGATATGTGGTGGCAACAAGGTGGCTGGCTTGCCAGTATGGGCCACCAATGGACACCAAACCCCGACACCATCGTAAAAACACAGGCGGCCACGTCCAACAACTATATTCGGGTCCTTCCCATGCAGTGGCAAGGATGTACTGAATACGATGAAAACGGCTGGTGTACCCGCTACGACTCCAATTTGGATTCACCTCTGGGTGCCTGGTCCGCATATGATCCGGATGGATTCAGTTACGGGCCTCAGGGCTGGGCTTATTACACGCAGCGGGTTCGCCATTCACTGCAAACCTCGGTGACCCGGTTCGCGAGTTTTCTGGGCGAACATCAGTTCAAATCCGGATTGCAAGGCGAAATGGTCCAGGCCACCACCGGATATGTCTACCATCCCGATGGCCTCATCTATCGCGCCCACGATGGAGATCCTTCGAATCTCGACGGGTATACCAACAGTCTGAAATATCAGGTGGATGAAGGCGCAGACCCTTTTACAAGTCTTCAAGGAATCCTCGCCTCCTGGTACCTGCAGGACGTCTGGCAACCGGTGGGCAGATTGACTCTCCGTCCCGGTGTGCGACTGGACTACAGCACCATGATCAACAATGAGGGAGAGCAGGTCTACGATTCATTGACCACTTCACCTCGTTTCGGGCTGGCTTGGGATCCAATTGGAGATGGGCGGACCAATGTTCATGCCTATTACGGTCGTTTCTATGACAATGGCTTTCTCGAAATCTCATCGCTCCTGTCCAAAGAAGCCGCCGGAGGTGGCAACTACGAATGGAATTCTCAACTCGAAGAATGGAGCGATGAACCCGCCACAAGCGTAGCCTCAGAATTCCTGGTTCACGACGACATCCGAGTTCCGTACTCGGATGAAATCAGCATGGGCGTCGATCGCGATCTGGGCAACGATTGGGCAATGGGAGTGAACTTCACCTACGAGCAGAGCTTCCACCTCATTGAAGACGATGAGGTCAACCTGATCTGGAATGAACAGGGCACAACAGTCATCGGCTCCCGTGATGGCACGGGCGAGTCCCGATATCGTCTCCGCACCCCCGATGAGGCCACAATTCAGTACACCTCCGTGGAGTTCGCAGCAAATCGCACATTCAACGAAAAGTGGGGCATGCTCAGCAGCTACACCTGGAGTCGAGCCTATGGCCTTCACCGGGATGACCTGAGCGCGGGCCTCGCCAGCTACTCCTTCGACAACTCTCAACAGCAGCAGTACGAAACTGGCCTGATGCCCTATGACGTCCCTCACTCCCTCAAGCTCGCAGGTTCCTACCGCGATCCCAAGCGATACAAGGTCGGGAAAAGCTCAGCTGTAGGCTACCTGTTCGGCTGGAACTTCAATATGTCCTCGGGCTATCCCTATCGGCCGACCTATTACAACTCGACCTGGTATGGCTGGTACAACTACAAGGAGTCTCTCGACGGAGACTACCGATTACCCGCCTATGCAAGGACCGACCTCAAAGGCGGTTTGACCATTGCGGACGGAAAGACCACATGGGATCTGACGCTCGAGTGCTTCAACGTCTTCAACTCGCGTACCGTCACATCGGTACAGACCGTAGCGGATAACGAAGCCGGTGAACCCTATGTGGGCGACGATGGAGACATCGTCTTCGGGGACCCGATTTCGAGAATGAGCCCCCGTTACTTCCAGCTCGGCCTCCGGGGGGAATTCTGATGCGTATGACCCGTATTTCCACACAGGTAATCAGTCTCTCTGTGCTCAGCGCTTGTGCGCCCGAACCCGAAATTGGGATCGATCGTACGGTCCTCGAAGGGACGATTCAAATCACACCTGAGCTCATCATCGAAGACGAAAATATCGTTGGACTGAATGACGCCATTTTCGATAATCCCGAGACCGAGGAGGTCATCGAATCCGCCCAGGATCTGGGAATGCTCGGGCATCGCTACAGTCTGGTTGATGGCCGCTGTCATACGTTCAGTGCTGAGCGGGATGGCCCACCCACCGGAGACTTCGACTACTACCTCTTCAAAGCGCAGTACACGGGAACCATTTCCGTCGGATTGACGTGGGAGGATGTCGAAGTCACGGATCCTGAGGCGCCCCCTGCAGAAGAAATGATCTGGCACCTCAATGCCTATGATATCGAAGGCCTGAGCGATCCTGAGGCATTCGAAGAACTGGAAGAAGGCGAATTTATAGAACTCTTCGATGGCAATACCGAGGGGAACTACGGTTGGTCTTCCTTCAGTATGGATGTCATCGCGGGCGCCAGCTACGCGGTCCGTGTAGCCGGGCGACGGGCACTGGGGGATAGTGATGCCTACCGACTCAGTCTGAGCGGTTTTGATCCCAACGGCTGGGACGATGGTTCAGGAAAGACAACGGGTGCGGCCACCATTCTCGTCGGAGCCTATACCCAAGACGATGTGACGGAACGCGGAAATCCAGTTGGCGGTACCAGTGTCGAAAGCTTCAGCTTTGACGAAGACACCCTGACCTGGTCCGGCGAATACACGATGTGGTACATCCGCTCAGTGACCACCACAGAGATCGGAATCGAACCTGAAACGGAGAACACGGTCCCCACACATACTGATACCGGACAAGATGAAACCGGAACGGACGAATCGGAAGACGTGGACACGAATTCGAACGATACGGGAGTGGACGACACCGGTACCCATGACACCGGCACCCATGACACCGGCACCCATGACACCGGCACCCATGACACCGGCATCAATGACACCGGAGCGGACGACACAGGGGGCATTGACACGGGTTCGTCGACAGGTGGAGACAGTGATGGCGATAACCCAGACGACGATTCGGACTCAGAGCCGGACCCAGAACCCGAGTACGCGACGGTCGTAGACGGAAATCTATGTGAGGTATGGGTGTATGCCGGAACCTTCCCCAATCTGAATTCAGGAATCCCCTCCGGCACGCTGTTCTCCTCCACAGGTACCCACGTCACGCTGGATACGGAAAACATCACCAAAGTCACGGTCGAAGTCGACACCATCCAGCCCAAAATGATCGGATGGACCTATGCCGAACAGGAATCCAATGATCCCGACTACGACGCGGAAAATGACCAGTGGGCCGCCGGAGCCAATGACCCTGGAATCACTTCAGGTCCTGGCTTCGTGGACATCATTACTGGAACGATCGAAATGACCGGTGCCGCCGGGTATGGAGAACACGATGAGGATCTCTTCATCGTCACCGTACCTTCCGATGTCTACCTGTCGGTCATCTTGGATTGGGATTCTGCAGACGATATTGACTACTACGTCCTCGGTCCAAGAGACGGAGACCCGGTCGCTGACTACGAAGACGACAGTGACTACTATGCGCAACCGGAATTCGGGGTGACACGAGACCTTCTGCATCCTGGAGAAACGTACTACATCTGGGTCGCTGGATATGCCGGTACCGACGGAAGTGTGGCCAACTATACCGTCGAACTCGAGTACCTTTCCCCCTGACCCGGACGCTTCTGAAATCTTGAAGCCGCTGGACGGTTCAGTCCTCCAGCTGCTTCAACAATTCCATATCCAACATATGACTCGGCACGACTTTTCGAGTGGCCGCGAACAGATTTCCAGGAATCTTGTCATTCTCTTTTGCAAGCTGGGCAATCAGCCGTTTGATCTTCTTACGTTGAAGATTCTCCTGTGAACCACAAAGGTCACAGGGAATGATGGGGAACTCGAGCTCCTCGGCAAAGGCCGCCAAATCCGCTTCTGCACACATTGCCAACGGACGAATCACGATATTGCGACCATCCTGGCTATACAGCTTCGGCGGCATGGTTTTGGTCTGACCCGAAAAGAATTGGTTCAGCAGCAGAGTCTCAATGATGTCATCTCGGTGATGACCCAGCGCAATCTTGGAACACCCCATTTCTTCCGCTGCGTTGTACAAGATTCCTCTACGCAAACGAGAGCAGAGGGAGCAGTAGGTCTTCCCCGCAGGCACCTTATCGATGACAATCGAATAGGTGTCTTGCTCCAGAATCCGGTATTCCACACCCTGTGCGCGAAACCATTCGGGAAGCACATGGGCGGGAAAACCCGGCTGCTTCTGATCCAGGTTCACGGCGACCAGACTGAATGGAAAAGGCGCCCGTCTTTGGATGATCTGGAGCAGATGCAGCATCGCCATGCTGTCCTTTCCGCCCGATACGCAAACCATCACCTTATCGTCCGGCTCGATGAGCTCGAATTCCTTGCTGGCCTTACCGATTTGATGAAGCAGCTTACTTTCAAGTTTACTGGTCCTGATCGGCGGAAGCGACCGTCGTTTGGACTGAGTATCAGGGTTATCGAGCTGCATTACGAACTCCTCCAGGCACGGCTCCTCCTATCCTCCAAACCCCCGCATCGAAAGCGACCATCGTGTTACCAAAGCCATCGTCCCCCGAAACGAGGTGCACCCGTTGAGTGCCATCCAGGTCCAATCCCTACACAAATCCTATGGTCGACACGAAGCCCTGAAGGGAATCGACTTCCAGGTGAACGAGGGGGAGATCGTTGGATTCCTGGGCCCGAATGGCGCAGGTAAGAGCACTGCGATGAAAATCCTCACCGGTTTTCTCAGTCCCACATCTGGAACCGCTCGAATCTTCGGCCACGAGGTACTGACCAACCCAATTCCGGCTCGAAAAAAGATCGGGTACCTTCCAGAAAACGCACCGATCTACCCGGATATGCGAGTCGAGGACTATCTCCGATTCATCGCCCGGATTCGGGGACTCGGACGCGCAGAACAAGTCACATCTATTGCCCGAACTGCGGATCAATGTGGATTGACCGAGCGGCTACGACAGTCTGTCGGCTCACTCTCAAAGGGGTATCGACAACGGGTGGGTCTGGCACAAGCCCTGATTCATAGCCCTGAAATCCTCATTCTGGACGAACCCACCACAGGCCTGGACCCCAACCAGATCGTCGAGATTCGAAATCTAATTCGCGACCTGGGCAGGACCCGAACCGTCGTACTGTCTACGCATATTCTCAGCGAAGTACAGGCCACATGTGACCGGGTGTTGATCATTCACCAGGGCCAACTGGTCGCAGACGGCAGTACCGATGAAGTGGCCGCCCGGTCCGCCGGAGGCCAACGTCTGCGCGTGGAATTCGCTCCAGACACCGTCGCGCCTCGGCCCGAGGAGCTGATCAAGACCATCCAAGCGCTCGAGGGCGTAACAAAGGTCAAGAGTCAACCAAGCGGAAACCCTGAACACCACCTGTTTGAGGTTCTAAGTGACCGCGATATTCGGAAAGAAATCCATCGGTTGAG
>JACLAC010016709.1_pt1 | contig 14001 bp, 8 predicted proteins | sample 8027881 | NCBI WGS metagenome assembly JACLAC01 (sample SAMN15725517, study PRJNA655200) | protist metagenome | isolation source: fluorescence activated cell sorting (FACS) single amplified genomes of... | place: Spain: Blaines Bay Microbial Observatory, Mediterranean Sea | collected 2016-01-19 | reverse complement strand
GGTAATAATAAAATAAGTGACTTCGTTAGTTCATTCCTTCAATAGCTATGTCAAAGTGATGAAGGGTGTGGATGGTTTCTATTAAAATGTATGATGAGTAGTAGATGAACAGAATGAAGAAAAAGAGAGACAGGTTTGTTTGAAACGATTGTCTGGTTCTTAACGAAAAGGTATTGGTTCATTGCGATCGATGAATTTACGCCGTGCAAATAGACAATTCTTGATTGGGGTCGTTTTCTTGCTTTTGATCGTAGGGCATGAGGCTATCAGTGTGCGAAACACCATACGGGAGCAGAGTCGGTTTTGGAACCGAATTGCCAACGTTCGCGACCGGAACCGAGTACGCAAGCGGGAAAAGGAATTGAGGGAAGCAAAGGAGAACCTTCAGCAGCAATGCAGTGCGTCAAAGGACGTCTGCGGGAGGCGAAAGGACGAGCTGGTCCTGTTGCAGACGATGGAAAGCATCCATTCGTCCTTTAATTTCCCATCGAGTACGATGAAAAAGGACTGCCTCGCCCTGACGAAGGTATCCTACCAGGCGGGAACGCCCATGGACAAGGAAACGATACAGATGCACAAGAAAGAAGCAACTGCATTTTTGGAGAAAGCCACGGGCTTTTGGAAAACCCTTGCCGCGACCGCAAGAAACGTTAGGGATAAGGTCTCTGACACGTTTGGCGGCGCTGCGTCCAAGGAGAAAGCCGCTCGGGACGAAGTTGGTGGTCTGAATCAAATTTTCGGGGAAGGGTTGGGGATGGTGGAAACTACCGTGGACGACGACACGCTGTCTACGGGAGCATCGGATGTCCAGCACCTGACCAGCATCCACGTGGTCAAATCGTTGTTTTACGGCTTGCTGAACGGTTTCTTTGCGGGCATGATGGACGATATGAGCGATGACTTTAACGACGAATCCTGTGATACGACGGGCATCAAAACGTCGTTCAAGGACCTTGCCGGTAAGCTAGCGGGCATGTGGGACACCGTGGTAGATGCTTGGAAGCACGTGTGGACGGACGAGGGGCGGGATCAGTTAGCTGATGCCGTCAAACTGACATTCATATCGCTCAAGAACATGTTCGGCGCGATGTTTCAGTACGTGGTTACGTGCCGAGGAATGAAAACGATTCTGTTCATGGTTGGAATTATTTCGGTCGCTTTCGCGTTGAACGCCCTTATTATCGCTGCGGGCTTGGTGGTCATTCCCATCATAATCAAGCTTGCCGGAATAATCCTTGAGATCGTTACCAGCGTTCCCTACCTGGCCGGGCTCATCAAGCAGGTGCTTGCCCAAATTAAGCTGGTAGTGAAGGGTGCGTGCAAGCTCGATTGCAAGAGAATGTTCATCCAAAGCTTCGCAGAAGTTATTGGGTTCTTTGCCCAGGTGATACTGATGTCGGGCGATATTTTGAAACTTGCACCAAAAAAAGCTGGGCAAAAGTTCGGCAGATTCAAATGGAACCCGCAATTTGTTGACGACATGAAACTGCTGAAAGGCAAGATTGGCGCCGCCGACGATGGGGCGAAAATTAAACCGAATATGTTCAACAAGGGGAGCGCCGGCAGGTTCGGGGACGAAGCTGCGGCCGCGGCCAATAAGGTGGACGAAGTTGCGGACGCCGCGGGGGTGGCAAAGCAGGCCGACGCCGCGGGGGTGGCAAAGCAGGCCGACGCCGCCGACGATGTCGCGGCGGCGAAATATCTGGACGAGAACGGAGACTCCGCGTGGACGAGGCAGCACAAGGCCAACGAGAAGATGAAAGCAGATAACCACGACGCTTTGAGGAAGAAGATGAAAGCAGATTACGACGAAGCTATGAAGAATCCGGCAGAAGCCGCGGACAGTTGGATAGTAACAAAAGCAGGCGAAGCCACTTCGGGCAGGGCCACTTTGGACAATCCCGCCAGCTTTGACGAAGCAAAGAAACTTTTAGACGCAGACCAATATGCGTACGATAGATACACGAAAGGCCCGCTGGACGACTTCGACGGCATGCAAGAAACGTTCCGTGGTGGCAAGTACAACGTTGCCAAGGTGGATCCCGGCATGGGGGAGGAAACCATCACCCTCTACAGGGCAGGAAACCACGAGCGCCCGTACGGTAACTTCTGGACGCGCGAGCCCCCTAACAACATTATGGACGTACGGACAAAAGCCGCTGTCAAGCACGAGTGGAACAGTTTGGACACTGTATACAAACTTGAAATCAAAGTCAAAGATTTGCCGAAAGAGGGCCTGACAATGTTTGAAGGGAAAGTTGCATCAATGCAAGGTGGTGTAGATATTGCTAGCCAGAAAAACATCGACAGGCTGGCATATGGCGGTGGAGACCAAATTTTTATCCCGAATAGTCGCACAAAGTTTCAAGATATGGGATTAAAGCCAGAGAAAATCGGGTACGGTCATGATCCAGTCTTGTTGCAATTGAAAAGCAATCGCAAAGGTGTACGAGCTGCAATGTAAATTTTCTTTCTAAGAACTAATACACCAATCTGTCTTATTAAATGCATGATAAACAAATTATATAGTATGTGTTAAATGCATGATAAGTTTAAAACAAGAAAATTGGCTGTTATTTAAGTAATTAAATTTAGCTTCGTCGTACCCTAATCCTAACTTGATCCTGTAATTTCGTCTCATTGATGATTGTCAATCATAATAAGTTTAACAGAATATATTTGATAACCAAAATCACAACAGTAATGATCAGATAGAATGATCAGGAATGTAAACCTCTAATGGACAAAAGTACAATTTAAATTATACCATAACTCCTCCTTCCATAGACTATATAATAATAGCCTTAATTCCACTTAAAGTCCACTCGATAATTCTCATATTACATTTTAAGTGATGCTATGTCGGTGTATTTATAATTTTATTTATATATCCGGTATTAATTACTCTGTGGTGGTGAATAATATAGTATTTTTTAATACCGATTTTATAACTATTGTTGTTTGTTGTTATTTTTTTTATGACAAAAAAAAAAAGGCTCCGATTATGCATGAAAGCGATCATCTACTGGAAACGATTAGAAATAAATTTTTTTTAAATGGTTTCCATTGAGTCAGTACGTGTGCACATCTACTGTCAACATTACATATTCTTCATACATTATTTTTTTATCACGAAGGGATTCATTCGAACGCTTTCAGCCCCTTCTCCTTTTGTCGTTGGAATCGGTACTGTTCGCGCAGAGATGGCGGATAATACAGTCAGCATAGGCGAAGATCGCCGCTTAAGAAAAGCTTCCGTGAAAGTCTTGAACTCCTTACGAGGCGTGGCGGCATTCCGAAGGTTTGACAAAATTGCACACCACAGTGAAATGCAGGAAGACATGTTGCGTGAAATGTTTTTCTCCTACGACAGTATCCATAATGGGAGGCTGGCGGTGGCCGACTTGTACGAACTATTAAGAATGGTTCGGACGTCGGGCGGAGCATCGCAGTCCCTTGCGAGCATTGCGGAAGTCCCCGACGGCAAGGACGAGGGCCTGATCGCGATGATTGAAGAACTGCTGCCATACTACCACACAGACGGGATCAGTTTCCAACAATTTGTATTTGTGTACAACCGAATTCTCGAAGTCGACAAAAAGGGAGGCAAACAAAAGTTGAAACGGAGCAAGCGAAGCAGCACGACGGGGGTGAGCAACTCCTCCATAATGTCGCCTGTAACAAGGAACCTGGTGATGAAAGAAATCGATCGATTGTACGAGACAGGGTCCATTTCCATAGAAGATAAAGCGCTGCTGCGAAGCATTGGCGAGGTTACGTTCGTCCATGAGGACCAGCAGATTGACCATGAGCGGCAGGTGGTAGAATTGAAGGTAAAGCTAGCGGGACTGATCAAACTCCATTCTCAGACCAAGTCAAAGATGATGAGGAACCATATCTTTCGGGAATTAAATGCATTCAGAGGGGCCAAAGAACTGTACGAAGAATGCCTGGAGCAGCGACAGCACGTGAAGGCAAACAAGAAAATCCTTCACGGTCAACTGTACAAGCACACCTCCAGCCATACCCTGCTGGTCCCAGGACAACAAGCCGATGAGGAGATTCACTATTCTCCGTTTGACGACGAAAAAATAAATTACCACGGTATCGCAAACGTGGCCAAATTCTTCACCGCAGACGATAACCTGGAAAAACTCTCCATCAATTTGACACCAGAAATCAAGATTGCACTTATTGAGCACATAAAGGATATGTGTGTGCGGCAAGTTTTGCCACAGGACCTGAGTGATTTTGCAGTTGGATTGGTCAAAAAGGAGGACATGTACGCGACATTTGCATTTTACAAATTCGTGGACCACGACGAGTCTCTGAAACTGTACTTGAAGCAGCGAAGGGGAAAGCGCTTGAGCCAGAAGAAAAGGGACCGGAAAAAGCAGCACCGCAAGCTTTTGAAACGGGCAGATTCGTACAAGGCATTTATGCAGGAAAAGAGGCTCTTGTACGAAGACTTACAAAACGATAAGGCAGAACAGGAACAAAAAGAGAAAGAGGAGAAGGCCGTCCAAGAGGAACTGCCTCCGAAGAAAAAACCCATTCGATTGAAGAAAGTGCCTCGCTGGTTGCAAATGTTTCAAGAAGCAAAAATGAAACAAGCACAACGGAAGCTGGATGAGCAGAATTAGAGACACTATGAATGAAGAATGATCAAATCATCAATTTTTTTTATATTAGTACGCACTAATATTATTACGCACGGCCAAAATAACCCTAATAATAAAACTAACAGCAAACAACAACAAATGAAAATGAAATAAATTTATAGATGATGACAGAGGATGATGACACCCACCCGCAGATTAAGATCATACATCCCATCGCATCATCATCCATCATCGATCCCCATTTTTATTATTATATTAATTTTTTTTGTTTTCTTTTTGATTCTTTTCTTTCGATGCAATAGACTACACCTTTTTACAATTTTTTGTTCAACTCACACGCTAAACCTTCATTGCATAAAATTCTAGATTAAAAAACCTGCGTGTTTCCCTGGTTGATGCTCTCGTTTACCGCTTTTTCTCCAGGTTGAACAGAGAAAAACAATTCTTGACACCATGGCAACCATTGCTTGCAGACGTGGGGACGCCTTCCTGCTTTTGGATACTTACTCCAAACTTCGGCGTAATCTAGAGGTTGCCAGAGCCCAGGGTGCGACAAAGTTCGTTGTACTTCTAAGCACAGGGTCTTACAACCCTGTACACGTCCAGCATGTAAATATGTTTGACGTTGCCAAAGTAAACATGGAGCAGCAGGACCCCTCTCTTGCAGTAGTGGCTGGCTTCATGTCCCCTTCCCATGACGACTACGTTCGCAACAAATTGAGACTGGACGCCATCCCCAGCTCCGAGCGATTGCAGATGGTCCATGATGCAACGTACGACCACCCATTTGTAGCCGCCCACGACTGGGAGGCTTCCCAGAATCGATTCTACGATTTTTCACAAGTAAGCAGAGCCGTACAAAAAGAGATAAAAAGCAAGTTTGGCCCAGATGTGACGATCTATTACCTGTGTGGGGCAGACCATATGCGAAAGTGCGGTTTGCAAAAGGGGATGAAAGGTGTCGGGGTAGTCGCCGTCCAACGGAAGGGGGTCAGTACTCCTTATGTGCCCAAAGAGGCCCGGAAAAAGGACGTCATGATAATTACGGGAGACTTTGTCTCCGGTGTTAGCTCTACAGAAGTTCGTAAACGACTAAAGAAAAAGGGAAAATGTGCTAATCTCAATGGACTTCTTCATCCCGCAGTGGCAGAACGAATGAAGTCGCGGTACGGTTGAGGCACGTAGTGTTTACGAAGTAGAATTTTACCATATACGGGTATGGTAGCTTTAACTAATCATTTAAGAAAATTAGTAATTATGTGATGTTGTGTTAATGTACCTGGTTCCATTCAGTCAACGCCCCACCCTCGAAGTCGCTGGGCAACGCGAATTATGTCCCCGAGAACTCCGCATGCTCCCTCCTTACCACCTTGCCCCGACCCAAAAAATGTTAGGGGGAAAGTTCGATGTCGCTCTGTCTGAAAGGAAATAAATATTTCTTTTCCACGAACGTGGAACAATTGGCTATCCCGGCTTACAACCTGAGGTCGAATATACGCCTTGGGGCCAGAAGTAGCATCAAATTTGATGCCCCCACTGAATCGTAAATGGGAGCCCTTGTCCTTGGACACAGACCCCCAATCAAAGTTTGCTAACTTTGTGTAGAGCTCTGAAGCTGTTGCAGTGGTCATTTCCAACTCTTCGTTTGGTGCCCCGACGATAGATTCAGGAATCAAAGGCTGTCGTTGAATGCCCTCGACTGTCAATGGTACCCCTAGCTGTCGTGCAATCACCACCAGTTTTCGTGCAAAATCAAGCCCAGACAGGTCCACTCTCGGGTCCTCTTCCATAAATTTGGCGTCGATCGCTGCCTTGATGGCCTCGACGGGAGAAACGCCGCGGGAAATTTCGCACGTGATGTAGTTCATGCTACCACTTAGTGCACATTCGATAGATATAACTCGGTCCCCCGTTCGTAGTAATGAACGGATAGACGGTAGGATTGGAAGTGATCCCCCTACCGTTGAATCATAAAGCAGGTATGCCCCACATTGTGACGAAGTCAAATACTTTTCGTTCGGACCAATGAGTTCGCTAAGGCCGCAGACGGAGGCAGCACTAGAGAGCACTACGTTAATGCCAAGTCCAAGGCAGCGCTTGTATAGGCCTTTTCGGGGGCGCAGAGAGCAATCGACAAATATTGGAGATGGCTGGGTTTTCAGGTACTCCAATGCAGAGTCTATGCACGCTTCCAACGACCCATCCTCTTTCCCGTATTCCCATAACTTCCCGTCGCACTGGATTTTCCCCCCACTTTCTTGAAGAACACCCACAATCCTCACGCAGAGGCTGTGCTCCCGCTCAAGCATCGGTGACTGCTGTTCGACTACTTTAACAAGTGCAGCAGAAGTTGTAGCAGAGCCGTGAAGACCATTTGGTGCAGCTAAGACTACCACGGAACACTGCGCATTCGACAAGTTGAAGGCGGCGTGAACAGCCCGCACGGCCCGCTTTGTGGACGCTCCGTTGATGGTGCAGGTGAATGAGTGGGATCCCTCCGCAACGGCAAGAATGGAAATTCCCAATGCACCAAGCGTTCCTGTAAACCGCGCAGCAACATTTGTGGCCTTCCGAATATTGGCCTGCACTACTGAAATCATTGTAACCGGCTCGGTCACCTGCACGTCGTCAACGTCGCGATTTTCGATTTGGCGCGCCAAGGCCCGCTCGATCGCTAGCTTTGCCCGGGTCTGGTCGTCCACGGTCACGACAACGATCGCGCTCTGCCCATGTGCAGCCTGAGATTCCATAAGAATGTTTACCTTTGCCCCTGCCAATGCTGTGCTGATGGTAGCACCGAGCAAAAAATTGTCGTCCGCCTCCGCGCCGTCCTCTCTCGAGGTGCCACACTTGCGGCGGGAGACGATTTCCAACATCACAAGATTTTCCAATGACGTCACGCACGTCGGGCGAGGGCGTGGCGAGTCGTGGGGAAGTGGGGGCGTGGCATCCTTCATCATTTGTTCTTCGTCTATGTTTTCTCCGCCACTGTTTTCCTTTGAATACTCCCGTGTTTGAGTTCTTCCGGACCCATCCCGATCAATGCACGTCCCACACCCTTCCCTCCCCGTTGCCAAAGAGTTTTGAAGGTACATGGGCACCCCAGTCTCCATCAACGGCAGGAATGTCCTTGGATGGAACATTCCCGTGCCGTAGTCAGCCAGCCCAAGGGCTTCCCTATACGAAAGGTTTGCCACTGGTACAGCTTCCTTTACAATCCGTGGGTCTGCCGTCATCACTCCGTCCACGTCCGTATTGATCACAACGCGGTTTGCCCGCAGCGCGGACCCTAGGAGAGTGGCCGTATAGTCCGAACCATTTCGGCCAAGGGTCGTCGTCCGTCCATCAGTGGTTTGGCCAATAAATCCAGTGTGGACGGCGACACGGCAGTGCGTTGCAGTGCTCGCCCACTGACCCCAAAGGGCGCGGACGTTTTCGCAAGTTTCGTTCCACTTCACTTTTGCGTTACCAAAGTGGGCGTCTGTCTCAACCCAGCTTCGGGCATCCACGAACGTAGCAGCAATGCCCTTTGTTCGCAGAATCTGCGACATCAAAAACGCGCTCAAGCGCTCACCGAAGGATAGGGCAAAGTCCAACGATAACGGTGTTACCTCTCGAAGAAGTGACATACCCTTCAGAATGTCCCGAAGGGGACTCAGAAAAAGCCTAACATTTGCGATCAGCGACGGGGGATTGCGCCCAGAAGCACACACCGCCATAGCTTGCGATATGGCAAGTTCTGCCACACGGTCAATACAGGACTCCGCTGCGGCCATGTCCCCGCTGGCGGCGTAATCCGCCGCATCCAGCAAGTGGTCTGTCGTGTTTCCCATCGCCGACACGACGACCAGGAGCGTCTTTCGGTAGGGCCCGGGCTTGGCCTCGGCGTGGAGCCGCGCGGAGAGGCCTGCGACGGTCGCCACGACCTGCTTGAGCCGTTCCGCTGTCCCCACGCTCGACCCACCAAATTTGTACACAAGGAAGAGGGAGGGTGGCGGGGCCAGGCAGTGACTCGATGCAAGCTGTCGACCGAGTGTGGGAAGGCAGAGGGATGACGGCAACACCCGTCCTGTGGGGAGTGCGTCATCCTCTGTCCCCCCGGGCTGAATCTTTCGCTTTTTCGGAATATGGGCCGTAGATGAGGAGGGGGGCGGGGACGACAGCATGGTTGCGATGATGAAGAAACGAGGAAAATGCAAAAATAACTAATTCAAAAATGCAAAAGTGGCGTAACCAAACTCAATGTCCAAGTGATAAATATATTTATCACCGTTTTCAGTTTAAATTTATTTTGAAGACGAGAAAGGGAAAGAATAATAAATAAAGAAACAAACCAATTGAAAATTAATACTTGATGAAACCGGTTCGTTGGTGGTGGAAACAGCATACAACATACAACAACACAATATATACAACAACAATATAATAAATATAAAGGAAGAACGAAAGAAGAAGAAGAAAAAATGAGAGATGATGATGATATAAGAAAATTACACTTCTATTTTATATTAACATAGAAATAACATTGAATTTTGAATAGAAAAAATGACGTAATAACAATTAATAAAATATGAAGAAAAAAAAGAATTCTTCTTCTTCGATCGATAATATCTTTTTTCTTTTTACCCAATGCTACACTCTCTTTATATTTATAATATATATTTTTTTGTCTATTTTCTAATAACAATATTTTTTTATATTTTAAGAATGACGCACCCATCTTTCCATCTTTTCCATCTTTTCCATCTTTTCTTCTTTTCTTCTTTTCTTCTTTTCTTCTTTTCTTTAAAAAATTAAAAAAAGAAAGAAGAAGAAAAAAAAAAGAAAATTATTATAATTAAAATTCCGTGGTTTTTGTACTTGTTAATTCTATGTATTAGTTAAAAAATATCCTTATGGTGTGTTTATGTATTATTATACTGATATTTCCTATTTTTTGATGATAAAATAGATATAAAAAACAACCAACTTTTTTTCATCCTCCATCACAGAAGACGACAGATTTTTATATTAAGTCTAGATTGTGAAAAAAAGTGAAGAAGAAAAGTACGATATTAATAGTACATTTCTTTCTTCTTTTTATAATGGTTGTTTACTTCTCTTCATCATATAAGTGAGACACAAGTTGTACGAGGAAGTAATAAATAAAAACACAGATAGTCGACTAACTGAGCAACATAAAAACCAAGCAATATTGTGACAGAGACACGAATGCAGTAGCACGAGTTGTTCTGTCCGCCCCCGGTCCCTGGCGATGAAAAAAGGCTCTTTCGAATCCTCGGCTTGGGTTGCTTTTTTGTTAATATTCTTTGACATTGCCACCTATTCCCTCGCGGTCCCATTTTTCCCGTCTCTGTTTATTGAGACGCTGGGCTCTGAAAAGGGTAGCATTTTTTGGGGGATCGCACAATCGTGCGGTTGTGCAGTAGGGGTTATAAATGGTTTTCTCAGTGGGGTTTTGAGCGATAACTTGGGCAGGAAATTTCCAATCGTTTTGAACCAGGCGCTGGGTTTCGGGGCGCTTGTATCGCTCGCCGTTGCCTCGGGCGAAAAGCAGGCGAGGAGTTTTTCAGCATATCTCTTACTATTTGGGTATATTTTCAGGAAAGGTAACCGCACGATCCCAGTAGTGATGGCTTATTTAGTGGATGGGACCAGCACCAACGAGCAACTGAGGGAGCTGTTGCCAAGGACTCACAGCGTGTTGGGGTTCGCGTTTGGGGTCGGTCCTTTAATATCTTCGCTTTTGCTGTCAAACCTTGGTGTGCCCACTAGCTCAATATTCGCTTTGGGCGCTTGCTTTGTTTTCATCAACATTGTCATGGCAGTCTATCAACTGCCGGCTTCACCGATAGTCTCAGGAAAGACCAGAAGGGCAAAAGCGATCACCTGCAGCTCCATGAAGGAGTCCATCTTTAAAAACAAGGTGGTGTATTTTATACACTTTGCGGGCTCCATAGGACAACAATGCTACATCGCAACGTTTGGAATCGTGGCTCGGGACAGGTTTCTAATCAAGGGCGCGCGCTATGGCTATATTATTTCGTACTTTGGGCTGGCATATGCTTTTTCTAGCGCTTACGTTGTCCCCATACTTTCCAAACACCTCAAACCCCGAACGCTTCTCAGCTCTGGCTTACTTTTTGTGTCCATTGCCCGTTGGCTTCTTGGGGTGGTCTCCACGATCAACATGCTTTTGGTGTGCCATGCTGCGGTGGCAATAGGCAGCGCTGCGTTTACGTACGTAGTGTCACTGGAGCTGAACCGGTTAGAGAAAGGCAGCTCCGTGGCTCAAAAATCCTATGGCGGAGCAAAGAATGGAGCCGCCGACTCCGTGTCAAAATTTGCTGGTGTCATTGCCCCAATGATTACGTTACCCTTGCACTACTATTACTACTCGGACACCGCGGTTTCCCCTGGAGCGGCAATTGCGAGTACCTTTTATTTCCTCGCATTTTTGGCATCGGTGCTCTTACCGCTTGGCAATTATAACGGATCGTTACAGAAGAAGACCCCGCCTGGGAAGATGGGCAGTAAAAAATCCTTGTAGAAATTTCTCAGATTAATGTGAGAACAGTAATTTTATATAAAACCAAAATCTACAAAAAAGTATTTTGTAAAATGGGTTATTTGAGTATGTATGAGGAAGATAAATTAAAACAAGAAAATTGGCCGTTATTTAAGTATTAATGAGGAAGATAAATTTTTGCTTAAAAAATTTACTTCAATTTGAAAACAAATTATATTATAGTACGATTTTTAGCAGTTGCGAAATTAGATCAGTTCCACAATTGGGATAATCTTGAGAGTCTTAAAACATACTATATCATATCATTATTATACCTAGAAGCAGGCGACAAAAATTGAAGCCTGGGGCCTGCTTCAACTGGGAGTATGCAAAAACCTGAGCAACCTAGTACTTCAAAAAATAACAGCCAATTTTCTTGTTTTTGTTTTTATATATTATTATATCAGTGTATTTGTTTCCAGTAAACTTGGAGATACAAAATAAAACAAGCGTTTTCGTTTAGCTTAAATATTCATGTTTATTTTTTTAACATCGACGACGGATTTGCACTTGCTGTAAGGACCGGCGCGATTCGACTTGAAAAACCCTGCCGGGATGATTTGCGCACCCTTTGGCTTCTTGTCCCGAAAATTACAATGTTCGGGCACCGTTCTGTCAACATTGATAATCATAACTTGGATTCGCTCCGGTTTGTTTTTGGAACCTGGTGGAGGTAGTTTGCACCAATAAAATTCATGGACGCCGCAGTGGGAGCCACGCTGGTGCTCATGCCATATGCCAAAAAAATTTGCGATGGGCTCAAAATCTTTCCGGTAAGGCGATAAATTTGCGTTGATCCATATCGCCAAAGTTTGCCCAGGTTTTACTTTGTTAAAATCACCAAACGTTGAAAACGGCAAGGAATTCTGTATCAGACCTTCCAGGCGATCTTTGTATGGGCGCTGCTCTGCCATTTCAAGCGCAAGCTTCGCCTTCGAGTTTGCGTTGAGGTTCCAGTTGACACTTGAGTCGTTGTTCGTGGCAATACGAGCAAAATACTTTGCATGCGTTTTTTTCTCCATAAAAGTTCCTTTGATCCCCGCATGAAACACGCGTGGGACTTGCGGGTACAGTACCTCGCGGTTGTTGTGCTGCTTTTTCTGGCGCAGCCAATGGTCCCAGTGTTCCCTGGGCCACTTCCGTTCAAGCTCCATTTTGAAGAGACGGCGGGTAAGCATCCACCCCAAGCCAGGGAAAAAAATTGTTCTTTTCAATTGATAATTATCCTTCACAAGAGACTTGAACCCGTTGTCGTTCCAGGCCGACGCAATCCAGAGGCTCTGGTCCGAGTCCAACACGCGGCTGACTGCCGCGAAATATTCGTAAAAATCTGGAGAAAACCGCAAATCGTCTTCGACAATGATAACGGCGGGACTGTCCTTGTCTACACTGTTGAAAAAGTGCCCAAGGGACCACTTGTAATGGGTCGCAATTTGGACCGCGCCAACCTTCCACGGTGGGCCAAAAGTCTTCTTCTGCACATGCCGTTTCAGTTTGATTTTAAACTCTTCGGCGACCTTCCCAACGCGCGGGTCCGTCCCATCCTGCGCTATGAATACTTTCTCGCGATGCACCCCCCGAACCCCCAGCAAAGACTTCAACGTTTTCTTCAGCTGCCCCGGCCGGTTTTTCGCCAGCAAAAGGATTGGAATTTCCCCTCCAGACGATAAAAACGAGGTCAGCGGCCCGTTGGCGCCAGGCCCATCTGGCTTTGCCCCAGTCACAGGGGCGTCGTCACGGTTCTCCGGGGTCGGCGCCGCTGCGGTTGGGGGCGGTGTTGTCGCCGTACTCACCGCCACAATATTTTTCTGTTTTGCCGCCACAACCTTGGCCTTTCTTCCCATGTTGAGTGCAGGCTTTTGTCTCAAACTCTTGGGCTTCATATGGGCAGAGGTTTGGGGTTGCCTCGCGTTCGTGGAAGCTGCGGTCCCCTCGCTACGGGCCTTGCTCGCGTGGGCTGACACCTTCCGACCGTGCGACAGGCCGTGCAGGCGCGTCGGTCGGAACAGAAAGAAACTCATGGACCCCACGAGGATCAAGAGAAGACCAAAAAACGAGAACGTTGAATTGCAACCTCTAGTAGTTTGCGCAGTCTCCCCCGAAGCGCTCGACCGCTTCTTTTTCTTCTTCTTCTTCTTCCCCGCCTCGCCCCCCCCCATCTTTTTTTTTTTTTGCTCGTAAACTGCAAAACCCAGGCCGGCCACACCCTAACAAAGTGTAAAACCCGTTCCGCACACTTTCCACGCACGTGCCTCGCCACCAGTACCGCACTCTATCGGAAGAAATAAGAACGTGGGAAATATCGTATCTTGTTTTGCCTCTGTTGGTAACTATGTACGAGGTAGTTTAATCGTCTGACTAATCGACAAACAAAAGAGCCAAAAGGAGGAGGCGAGCGGCGAGGGGCGGCAGGCATGTTTTTTTTGTTGTAAAAAAATCGGGATGGATGATGGAGTAAATAATAATGAATGTATTTTAAAATTAGGTGTCTGATATTAATATTATAGATAGTAGGTCTATACATCAACACAGCATCATCTGTTTAAATTAACAGTTAAACAATTAATATATTTTAATACTTCTGTTATGTTTTTGTTTGACGCATCATAATTGACCATAGTTCGTTTGTTCCTTGTTCCTTCGTTTGTTTGACTGTGTTAATATATATATATATTAGTCGTTCTATAATCGTCAGTCTAGTCGTCTAGTAATACTCTTGTACGAACATACATACCATGTATCTTATAAATATATTGAATTGTTTAATTTTGATTTTAAATGGAAAAGGGAGTTCTTCCGATATGGAACGGA
>JACLAC010015182.1_pt1 | contig 14001 bp, 8 predicted proteins | sample 8027881 | NCBI WGS metagenome assembly JACLAC01 (sample SAMN15725517, study PRJNA655200) | protist metagenome | isolation source: fluorescence activated cell sorting (FACS) single amplified genomes of... | place: Spain: Blaines Bay Microbial Observatory, Mediterranean Sea | collected 2016-01-19 | reverse complement strand
AACTAACTTCCTTAGTGACTGAGCATTACTTCGGGACCTTAGACGATGGTCTGGGTTGTTTCCCTTTCGACCGTGCAGCTTATCCCACACGGACTGACTGCCAGGGTAAATAACACGGTATTCGGAGTTTGGTTCAGTGAGGTACCCCGGGAAGGGCCCCCATCCAATTCAGTATCTCTACCCCCGTGTCACAATTTACCTGACGCTATCCCAAAAGATATTTCGCAGAGAACGAGCTATCTCCAGGTTTGATTAGACTTTCACTCCTCCCCACAAGTCATCCCCTCAGTTTTCAACCTAAGTGGGTTCGGTCCTCCACGCAGTATAACCCGCGCTTCAACCTGCTCATGGGTAGATCACCTGGGTTCGCGTCTGCCGCATACGACAATTGTTCGCGCTATTAACACTCGGTTTCCCTCGGGCTCCGGACCGTAAGTCCTTAACCAAGCCGCATACGACAACTCGCCGGATCATTATGCAAAAGGCACGCTGTCACACTGAACAAATCATAGTGCTCCAACCGCTTGTAGGTATATGGTTTCAGGTTCTTTCCCTCCCCTAGACGGGGTTCTTTTCATCTTTCACTCGCGCTACTGAGTTCACTATCGGTCATTAGAGAGTATTTAGCCTTACGGGATGGTCCCCGTAGATTCAGACCAGGTTTCACGTGACTGGTCCTACTCAGGTGCTCTGCGAGAGACTTGTAGCTTTCAAATACGGGACTGTCACCCTCTGTGGTCGACCATTCCAAGTCGTTCTTCTAGCTAAAGTTTTCTAACTCTCATGTGCAAAGTCCTACAACCCCACCGGGGAAACCCCAGTGGTTTGGGCTGTTCCGCTTTCGCTCGCCGCTACTAACGGAATCGATTTTTCTTTCTCTTCCTCGAGTTACTTAGATGTTTCAGTTCACTCGGTTCGCTGCAATGTACCTATGTATTCAGTACACGCTGGTTCAGGGATCTTGGGATCAACGCTTGTTTGTCAACTACCCCAAGCTTATCGCAGACTTTCACGCCCTTCATAGCCTTCTAATGCCAAGACATCCCCCATATACCCTTAATAGCTTGACCACAAATATCCAACCCTCCCTGACAAACAAGTTTGCCGAAGGTGAATCGAAATCTGTGTCTCAAACATAGATCCAGATTAACGATAATCGCTTCATTTTCGGTTCTTTTGACAAGCCAGCCAAACAATTAACTTTCGTTGATTGATTCAACTGACTCGACGCTACTTAAGAGTGGTGTATCGAATAACTAGCTTTACGTCACACATTCAGTTTGCCCCCGCTAAGAAACAAACCTGCAGATGCGACACCAATTATTCAGATGCCATCTACTTCACAACCAAATTGTCAAAGATCATTCAGCCGAAAACTTGTCCGACCATACACTCTCAAGTTGAGAGCGGTTCGTTTTGAACGACAACGTCAAACCGAACCGGTACCAACTTGCTGCTCTTGGGGAATCGAAGATTCTACTTAATTGTCGGTTGCTGTCAACCGCAGCTGAATCTTGATTTTAAGAAAGGCCAAATTAAACGGGGCACGATTCCCAATCGACTAAGTCGACTGCCATACCCATGGCTACTTCCGGCATCACCGTGTCAGTGATGGAGCAAAGTATACGCAGTATCGGTAAACGCTCAAGTCCAGTTTGGGTTATTTTCAAAAAAAAAAGCAAACACCGCGAATTCGCGGTTTTTCCCGTTCCAATTTAGCAAACAGCAATTCGCCAAACATCCCAATAGCCTTGGATATTCAAAAAGCATCCTGCTTTTGCGTTCTCTTTCTTCTTCGGCCTCACTCAATCTACTCCCAAACTGAACCACCGAGCTTCCGCAGCATTCCTGCTAAACCGGTAAGCCCTAACCGCAGTCTTACTCCGCCTCCGAATTAGACTCGTCACAGTAGGCTTCAATCGATTCAACCAAACCGGAATCCTGAGACGGCTGGACCGTTCGCATATCCAGGAAGAACCTCTCTTTTTGCACCCGGCCGATGACACTCGGTTCACCGTTTCTGAGTCCAGCTGCCAACCGATCAACCGATTGAGTTTTCGGGGTCAACGCAACGCACCATGTCGATAATTTCTGAGTAGGCAAGCTTCCACCCCCCAGCATTGAGTCTGCTTCTACTGCTTCACAAATCTCTAATTCACCCAAATGACTCAACTGCGCAACTATTTTCTCAGCTCGCAATTTTAGGTTTTCTTTCGGCATTGAGAGCATTCTCAGAATGGGAATTTCGGTGCGAGCTCGATTTTCGTCGCGATAGATCAGTAAAGTTGCCGATAGCGCTGCAAGGGTCATCTTGTCGACCCGCATCGCCCGCATCAACGGATTGGAAAGGATCGTATCAATGTATTTACGCTTTCCAATAATGATTCCGCACTGCGGCCCCCCAATCAATTTATCGCCACTGAACAGAACAACATCTGCACCGTCTTTAATGCTCTGCGAAACCACCGGTTCATCCATTAATCCGAATTCTGAGAAATCGATCAGCGCTCCCGATCCAACATCATCAATTACCGGCAAATCATGCTCCGAGGCCAACGCCACCATCTCTTTTGTCGATACCGTTTTTGTAAATCCAACGACCTCAAAATTACTTGGATGGACTTTTAACAGGGCGCCAGTCTCTTCATTAATGGCTCGTTGATAGTCAAACAAATGGGTTTTATTGGTTGTTCCAACCTCTCGAAGCTTGGCACCGCTGCATTCCATCACGTCGGGCAAGCGATAACTGCCTCCGATCTCGATTAATTGCCCCCTGGAAACAATGACCTCTCGCCCCTCAGCCATTGCGGACAACGCAAGCATGGTCGCCGCCGCGTTATTGTTAACCACAGCTGCCGCTTCGGCGCCGGTAAGTTCACAAAGTAACTTCTCTACCGATTTGATTCTCTGGCCTCGTTCACCAGTTCTGACATCCACCTCGACACTGGCGTAACCCTCGGAAATCTCTTGCACCGATTCAATTGCTGATTTTGCCAACGGAGCACGGCCCAAGCCTGTATGCAGAATGATTCCCGTACCATTAATGACAGGCCTTAAATACGGCTTTTCTTCGGTTTTTATCCAATTTGCGATCTTGTCAGCAATTTCAGAAGGCGTTGGAATTGAGACCTCCCCCGATTCGGTACTCACCTGATCACGAAGGTCATCCAAAAAGCTCCTCACACCATCCACCACAACACTGTGATTTACCGTTTCCACCATTTGCTTCAGTTGCGGGCTCTCGAGTAACTGGTTAACTGAAGGTAGTTTCCGAAATATATTTGCCATCACTGTGCCTTATAGGGTGTGTTTCGTACAGTAGATAATAGTGTGCCGATGGTTTATCGCAGGAGACAAGAACGTAACAGCACAAGAGAATTGAATTCGGATTAAATTGCCGAATCGCCCGGTTCTTGAAGCGGTTGTCGCTCAATTAAAGAATCCAATTCCGCCTTTGCTTCCGGCATAAAACCAGACTCTTTAAAACGGTTGTCCTCTTCAATTGTCTTGACCCGCTGTTCCATTTCCTTGCCCGGTTTAAAGGTGACCACGAACCTCGCCGGAACTAGAACTTCTTCCCCGGTTTTCGGATTACGGGCCTTTCTAGCGGCTCGTTTCTTCACTTCAAATACGCCAAAATTCCGCAATTCAACGCGTTGTTCGGTGGCCAACGCTTCGATGATCGCATCAAAAGTGCGTTGCACTACTTCTTTGGTGTCCGTTTGCTTCAGACCCAATTCTTCCGAAATTCTGCGGACAATTTCCTTTTTCGTCATTAATCACATCCGACGTTGTTAATTAAATTTGAACGTTAATTCTTCTGTTCAGCGAAACCAGTACGCTCTTGGGACATGGTTTGTTCCGCCGATGCAACGCCGTTTAGCCAATCGGAATTCGGACAACGCCGCGGCTACGGACACAACCTCCGTCTGCCCCGTAAGTGTATGTCCAGCAAGCATTAAAGTCAATTAAATGCCTTGCTTGCCCGATCGGAAAAGTTCACATTTCACCTAAATGAAAAACCGACGGGTTCGAATCGGCAGCCAACAGAAATAGTGGTTTCACTAAATTTTGACCGACTTCCGCCTGTCTTCAATTTCGACAAGCTGATGGAGTTTTCCGGTTCCGCTTCCCGGACATTCCTCACATGTACGCTCCCAATCTTCGGGCGTTCGTAAATTACTATCCCAAAATGGCCAAGTTTTACACTGACGAGGTCGGGAGCCGTAAACTTCACATTTCCTAGTTTCGTTGTCGAAAAAGACGCAATCTCCGTTGCTAAACTCCTTTAAGCTTCGACGAACCCCAATTTTCCGGGTGTACTGATCCTCAAAGTCCTCTCGAGGAATGCCTAATGAATCTGCGATCGCTTGGGTCTCGGATTGGTCGACCCAAACAAAACCAGGAGCACCGGTACAGCAATCACCACACCCAGAACAGCTGAATTTGAGTCCATCTTTGTACCAAAGCTCTGATGAATCGCCCTTTGTCATCCCTGCTCCCTAATCAATTCAATACCTTTTTGCTTCTAAGAATCTCATAATAAACCAGATTTGAGTTATTGAACATTGACTTAAACCCGTTCAATCCTTCACACCGGTCACCCTCATCGGTCGACCGCACCCCGGTGAGTCTATTTCGATAAAACCTGCCAAATCGTCCTTAACATTTTTTCGACCAACATTGGCAATGTAACACCTGAAAATACCCTTTATAATTCACGAAAACCATTGGTAGCTGGATTGCCACTCACGCGGTCGGGCAAACTACTGCATGGCAAAATCAATCGATCGATTTTGAGCAACACTCCAAGCCGGCAAAAAGCAGACTTGATTGACTGAACTACTTAAATTTTAGATTGTGAAAGATCCGACCTTTTTATGTTCCATCGCACTTTCCAAACAGCGCGACGCACTGCAGAGCTAACGCAAATTCTGACGTTCATTCTGATTTCTAGCCTCTTGGCTGGTTTGGCAAATTCTCAGGACTTTAATCGGGATGTTAGGCCAATCCTCGCCACCCACTGTTTTGCATGCCACGGCCCCGACGATTCGCATCGAGAGTCAGACTTACGATTTGACCAACGAGACAACCCGATTGAATCATCAGCAATTGTGCCTGGCGATCCATCGAACAGTGGCATGATTGAGAGAATCACGTCGTCAGATCAAGACCACGTTATGCCGCCACCTGAATTCGGGAACGCCTTAAATCGAGCCCAAATTGAAGTTCTTAAGAAATGGATTGCTAGTGGAGCTAAATATGAACGCCACTGGGCATTTGTTACTCCCACACGTCCGGACGCTCCCGAAACACGATCTAATTTTGTGGCCAACCAAATTGATGAATTTGTTTTTAGAAAACTTCAGGACGCCAAGCTAACACCTAACCCTATCGCGGATCGCTACACCTTGCTTCGCCGGCTCTATCTCGATTTGGTTGGCTTACCTCCCACCATTGAACAAACGGACAGCTTCCTCAACTCGACAGATCCCGAGGCCTATCGAAAAGTCGTGGAGCAATTGCTGGGTTCACCTCGGTTCGGTGAAAAATGGGCCCAACCCTGGCTCGACCTGGCCCGATATTCTGACACCAATGGTTACGAAAAAGACCGCCCAAGGGCGATTTGGCCGTATCGAGATTGGGTAATTAAAGCGTTTAACAATGACATGCCCTTTGATAAATTTACCGTCGATCAAATTGCTGGCGACATGCTCCCCAGCCCGAAAACCGATCAGCTCGTCGCGACTGGTTTTCACCGCAACACAATGTTAAACGAGGAAGGCGGAATTGACCCGCTCGAATTTCGATACCTGGCGATGGTCGATCGAGTTGCAACTACAGGAACCGTTTGGCTGGGGCTCACGGTCGGGTGTGCCCAGTGCCACACCCATAAATATGATCCGATTTCCCATACGGATTATTTTCGTTTTTTGGCTTTACTGAACAACGCTGACGAACCCGATTTAAGAATTCCTGTTGAAAAAAACAGCGAAAACAAGGTAATCTCAGAAATCAAAGGCCTCGAATCCGAATTGCTGAGGAAATTGAGCAGCCGCCGTAAATCACAACCCGCCAAATTTGATAAGGAGTGGCGAACTTGGATTGAATTCTCGCAATCAAACGCGGTTGATTGGAAAATTGCGACCCCTACAGAACTTGCGTCCAACCTGCCCTTTCTAAAAACTCTCGACGACAGCTCCATATTTTCTACGGGTGACACCACCAAACGTGATGAATTTTTTGTGAGCTTTCTACTGGATGGAACGCCCATCACCGGCATCCGTCTCGAGGCGATCCCCGACGAACGCCTCCCGGGAATGGGGCCCGGGAGGACTTATTATGAAGGCCGTAAGGGAGACTTCTTCGTCAGCGAGATCTCGGCAACCTTGGACGGGAAGCCAGTTGAATTCAACAACGCATCACATGATTTCTCAAAACCGGACGACAAAAAACCCAAAACAACAGCCTTAAACGTTTTCGACGGTAATGGATCAACGGGTTGGGCACCGGGAAACAACAAAGCTAAGCGACTAAAGTTGGTGATTAATCCCGCCGTTCCGCTTAAAGGAAAAGGCAAATTGACCGTTCGCCTTTTGTTTGAAAGGCATTATACCGCCAGCCTCGGCCGGTTTCGTTTTTCTTTCACCGGGGAGAAAGTGCCTGCCGCCAACCGACTTCACGAGGATTTGGAAAAGACATTAACGAAATCTAAATCATTCCCATCCAACAGATATTCGATGTTTCAAGCTCAGCTATCGGGCGCTGAATTTAAGACGGTCCAACTTGCATTTGCCGAGTCAATAAAAGACCTCGAATCAAATGCCAAGACGTTAAACAAACTAAAAAACACGAAATCACCTCAAATCGAAACACTTATTTTTCGCGAACGGGAAGCAACTAACATGCGGCGGACGTTTCGCCATCATCGAGGTGAGTATCTCTCCCCTCGGGAAGAAGTTACTCCGGGGATCTTCTCGATTTTCCAGAATTCTGCGGGCGAGCAAGCCAATCCAACGAATCGACTCGAGCTTGCTCATTGGTTGGTCAGCGACAAGAATCCCTTGGTCTCGAGAGTTGCAGTCAATCGTATTTGGTACCAAATTTTTGGCATTGGATTGATGAAAACCAATGCCGATTTTGGCGTGCAATCCGAAATGCCGTCTCACCCAGAATTGCTCGACTGGTTGGCAATTCAATTTCAGAACGAACTGGAATGGTCCACAAAAGAATTAATCAGATACATCGTGATGAGCAACACTTATCGACAAGCTTCGAATTTTTCAATTGAAAAAGAAAGGGCGGACCCGGACAACCGTTTGCTCTCTCGCGGACCATCATTCCGCGTGCCCGGAGAAATGGTGAGGGACATTGCTCTTTCGGCCACTGGCGTACTGTCCTCTAAAATGTACGGCCCGGGAGTTAAACCTCCTCAACCGGCAGGCGTCACCGAGCTGGCCTGGGGCTCCGGCAAATGGAATCCGTCAAAAGGAGAAGATCGGTACCGACGCTCCATTTACACGTTCAAAAAACGCACCGCAGCCTTTGCAGCCTTTACCGTCTTCGATGCACCTACGGGTGAATCCTGTATTGCCACCCGAAATCGCAGTAACACGCCGTTACAGGCACTCACCGTTCTCAACGATCCAATGTTCATTGAATTGAACCAGAAACTGGCGAAAGACGTTATCGGGCAGAATTTTCCGACTTCAACAATTGCAATAACTTACATTTTCCGGCGATTTCTCACCCGACTTCCCACGGAACTGGAGTCATCAGAATTGAATCGATTTTATCAAACGCAGTTAACACGTCTTCAAGAGGGTGCGATTGACCCGGAGGCAATTGGAGGGAAAGACGCGACCGCAGAACAAGCCGCCTTTGCAATGGTTTCCCGAATCATCATGAATCTCGACGAAACTATTACTAAACGATAGGGGTTCTATTAGCTTAGTGCGTATTGGAAAAAGCGATAAAATTGCCACCGACTCCAAATTAGGTTGCGGAAATCGACAAAATCAAATGATTGCGTCCTGAATTCCCCGGGGTCCGGGCGATTGTTTTCTACCGTAACCCCAAACAAAAACGACCGAATTATTTTAAATCAATGAGATCTTGTGAAATCTATCATCGTCAGCATTTACAATACTCGAAACCAAATTTGGGCCGGGTTTTTGGTCACGTTCGCATTTGCAGCATTTGCCCAGCTAATATTCAACCTCTCCGAATCTGCCCCGGACGGTTCGGCGAGTTCGCAAATTGCTCCCTCGGCTACCGTCACTAAAACCGACCTGCAACGGGAGCTCAGCAATACCCACGCAAATACGACAAGTATTTCTGGTCTTCAGGACTTTTCCCGCCAGCAGCGAGGGCGGCGGCCAACCTCAGATCGCGACTCCTATCCGACTTGGGAAATTGAAAACCAGTTCAAAGAAGACGTTTTTACCTTTGTGAGAATTCAATATGACTCCACCGGCCGCGGGAAAAGAGGAGGGCAGTGGAGCAATGATTATCCAGATTGTGATTGGAATTTTTCAGTGCGGCTGCATGAATTGACATCCATGAAGGTCGACCCGAACGGAAAAGTAATTCGGCTAACCGACCCAAATCTCTTTGACCATCCGTTTATCTACTTTTCAAATATAAATCGAATGAGTCTCAGTAAGCCTGAGGTTGCCAAACTTCGAAAATATCTTTTGAAGGGGGGCTTCATGATGGCGGATGATTTTTGGGCGCCGAATAGTTGGAAACATGTCTATCGTGAGATGAAACGAGTCTTCCCCGATCTGGAACCGCGCGAACTCGCCCGCGATCATGAAATCTTTAATATCGTGTACGACATACAGGGCGTCCCCCAAGTTCCGAGTATCTTCGCATGGAATCAGGGAAGTACCTTCGAGTATTGGCACGGTGACCCGGAGGGGGATGAATCGCCGCATTTCTGGGGGTTTTTTGATAAAAATGAGCGGTTAATGGCGTTACTTTGCCACAACAATGACATTGGTGATGGATGGGAGAGGGAAGGTGAGAACCAGGAATATTTCAAGACTTATTCAGAGCGAGTCTCCTACCCACTTGGGATCAACATCGTCACCTATGTTATGACTCACTGATCAAGTATTTTTAATTCGAAGTCGTGAAGAAACTGCATCAAAGTCACCTTTTAAATTACCCACCGTTGAGTGAGGGCTGAAAATTAAAGACGCGTACCTAACTGATTTCGTCGAATTTCCAAAAATCGCGAGCCAAATCGAGTACGTATTCAGCGCGCTTCCCGAAGATGTAAAGTCTGACTTCTTGGCTGACACAAATTTCCGAATCTCTCTGGATGATTGTGAGCCAGGTAAAGGTCGGACAGTCGTAATGCCTTTGCTTGGGCCAAGTGGAACGAGTCGCTGCATTGTTCTCAAACCCCGACTGGAACAGTGCTCACACGAATTCTCCTGCTATATCATTGCCCATGAATTTGCCCACGCCCATCTTCACAATGGCGGTTGGGGAGAAATTACCGACCGGGAAGATGCCGCCGACGCGCTTGCCCAGCACTGGGGATTCCCCAAGCAACCCTTCGAATGGATTTAGTCCTGCTCACTGCTAACACCATTCAACAGATAACTAAAGCAATTTTGCAAGGGGCTAAATTTGAGCGTCCGAATTCGATTCAAGAATTCAATGACTAAAAACGCCGCTTTTCTAAATTTCTCACCCATCGCTGATTCAAATCGGATACCTGATCGTTAAGCGTCAGTAAATCATAAATCAAACCCAAACCGCCAAACCCAGCAGTAAAGAAAAATGCGATTCCGGTAAACAGTTTCCCCTGATAAAAGCGATGCACGCCAAAAACACCGAGAAACACGAATAGTAACCAAGCGACATTGTAATCGATTGAGCCACTTTGAAACCGATTCTCCGCAGTCCGTTTCATATCTGGAATTAATAAAAGATCGATAAGCCAACCTATTCCGAACAGTCCAAACGTTAACAACCAAATCACCCCGGTGACAGGTCGACCGAAATAAAACCGATGAGTTCCAAAAAAACCAAGCAGCCACAGCACATACCCCATCATCAAGTTGTGGCTTTCCAACAATGCGCCGCGATCAAACTGGGCGCCTGAAGGTTCACTTTCAAAATAGTTCGCTTTCGCCGGATAACAAAATTGCTGGTTCTCGATCGTCATGTGCAAATTCCTAAATTTAATGCAGGCGCATGGAAAAGACTAAAATCATGACTTTAAGTGAATGCAAAAGAGGGCACACACCCTTTATTGAATGATTTCCAAATGAATGAACTCCAATCCACGTTTTCTATTCGCGGGGATGATTCTTTGGTTGGAAGAATTCCAAAAAAATTGTCGGAAATGCCTTGAAAATTTCTCAGTCTACGGATCCCAAGACGATAATCGCAGAGTCTCAGAACAGCTCGAAAGACATCAAGTGTCCTGGGCAGAAAAATGATGGTGCACCGAAAGGTTCATCTACCGCCTAAATCATCTCTGAGAAACTTGTTTTTTGTTGGCATCTTTACCGGCCTGTTCCGAGATCGCTTTATCTCCCCCGAGCAGGCGTTCCGATTCGGCCAACAGAAATTGATGATCCATGAACGGCTGGTAACTAATGTCCTGCCAGCGAATTTTTCCCATGCCATCAATCAAAAACGTCCCGTGAAGAGGTTGATTTTCAAAATCGTCAAATGAGCGAAACTTTCGGAATATTTCGTGCTCGGCGTCTGAGGCAAGCCGGATTGGTGAGCCGGTTCCCGCATCTTCAATTGACTTCAGCAACCCGTTTTGATCGTCGGTGCTGATTGCGATCATCTTAATGCCATTTTTTTCAAAATCGGCAACCCTCGGGCCAAACGCCTGCAATTGCTCGGCACAATGCAGACACCCGTGACCGAGGTAAAATATGGCGATGTACGGTTGTCCAATAAAATCATCGGAACCGATCGTTTGATTTTCCGAATCAGTCAGGCTCCACTGGGGTGCAGGGGAGGGCGACCATCGAAAAGGTCCGAGGGACTCCAAAGGTGGTCGAAATCCAATATCAGCCGCCGGCCCAATTTCCTTCATCCATCTCTTGCCAATACCAAGCTCCATCGAAACGGGAGCCAGTCGGTTAAATAGCAGCATGTCAAGATCCATGGAACCGGACGTGTTCCTTAACTTTTCAAGTGAATCTTGCGAAAGTTCGTTATCGCCGTTCTGAAACTGAAGATATGCAAGACGCGCTAACGGGATGACTTCAGATGGGCGACGCTTTACCTGTTCGGCAATTTTTTCCAACCCCTTCTCGGACTCGCCAGCTAAAAACTGAAGCTCACCTAGCCAGCTAACGTCCTCACCCGTCGCAGCTTCGAGCTTTTTCAATCCCTCTGCGTAATCCTCTTTGGCCACTAATTCGTAACCGTCGATCGCCAGCTGCGATTTCTTAAGACGGTCAAGTTTCTGTTTATTTTTTGAGGCCTTGTCCTTGGCTTGTTTCAAATGAAGCTTGGCTTTTTTCTCGTCGAATTTTTTATCTTCCGGCCTCGGCGGGGCGTCCGCTTCTCGATCTAAGGAGGCATTAAGTTTGCTGATTTGTTTCTCAAGATCCGCCTTTTCACTCTCAGCTCCTTCGATTAGCTCACCTAACTCAAACTTGGCTTGAGCCAATAAATCTTGACGGCCGACCATTGCGGCTGAACAACCTAATAGACGCAACGTTTTGAGCTGCTCTAACGGATTCGACTTAACCGCCAAAACACTTGACTGACACAACTCAATCGCCTCGTCGTAAAGCTGATATTCACGCAAGATCTGCAACAAACGCCGCCTTCCATAGCTCGCACTTCCACCACTTTTCTTGAGGGTGTTGTATTTTGGATGGCGTGGCAACTGCGTCATATTAACGGCTAATTCCATTGCATCGCGAGCTCGACCTACGAAAGACAAGTTACGAATTAACCACTCGTTGTTATGCGCGAAATTATTGATCTCATCAGGCATCACCCGATCTCGCATCATGTGAGCATGGTCAACGCGGGCAGAAGCCTCCTGTTGATAGACGGCATCTTCATAACGTTTCAACCGGGAATAAATATGGCCGGGCATATGCCACATGTGAGCGATGCTGGGTCCTGAAACACCGCATCTTGCCGCCGCTTGAACGGCATTCTCAGGATGCCTGTAGTCCCATAGATGAATCATGTAATGATGCGCTGGATGCAGGGGTTCCACTACTAGAATATCTTCAATCAAGGAGTTCAGTGAAACATAACTGCTAATGGGGGTCCCTTCTCGGGCGTTGTGCCAAATCCGGTGGGCAACAAATGCTTTCGCTTCCAAGTCATCTGGATACTTAATGACGATCGATTCAAGATCTTTTAAATAATTTTGAGCACGCTTCTTTTTATCCTTCTCTTTGTCAGAGAAATACTTTTCGAGTGCTTGAATATAGAGTTTTTCCCGTTCCGAAACCGAGTCGATCCGCGAGACGGCTTCTTTGATGAACCCCTGCGATCGCGGACGTTTGGAATAGGCCGCCATTGCAGCGCCCCAATAGGCCATCGCACAATCTTCGTCTAACGCGGCCGCTTGCCGAAACGATCGTTCCGCCTCAAGATACCAAAATCCGTGAAGCTGCCCCACGCCCTGCTCAATAAATGCTTGGGCCTCCTTCGAGTCGGTTGTGACTGGAAAATGTATGTTTCCAGTACCGCCCATTAGATAAGCGCTTTGTCTTGGCCCTTCATTGAAGGCCTCTCCGTGGGTCGAATGTCCTTCTAGAACTTCTTTCAGCGACTTTTCGACATCCTCATCAACACTCGCTGAGTCTGGCGTTTTCGCTTCTGGAGTCTCAGATTTATCCTGATACGCTAATCCGGAGATTGGTAAAAAGGTCAAAATCGCTAACGCAATTATCGAACTCAACATTGGAATATATTGTCGATTCAACAACTGGCAGTAGTTCATCTGTGTACATCCTTCGAAACGGTAACAGAAAAAAATTGGTACGTGCTTAAAGTTTCGATTGTAACCTTAATCAGACGCTTGATGAATAACTCACCATCATTATCCGCCGTAACTGAGGAACAGATTTCATGTTTCGTGTCAAATTCCACGGACAAAACCTATTCTGACGGTGAAATCAATAAATTCACACGATAGGATGACGCCTTTGAGAAGTTCTCTGTCTGGTGTTTTGGGATCAGCAAAACCGTTGTCATGTAACGGATAGTTAGCAAGTTCGCGACAAAACCGTTAGAAGCTGATGTTTCAATCACAGGTAGATGAGCGTTACGCCGATTATCGAAAAGGTATGCTCCATTCTGGAGCACTGAATTAGCAGAAAACGATTAGCCACTACCGAATCACTCGCACCCATCAGAATTTTCATGACCGATCACTGGTCGCCAAGTTCTTGGCGAAAAAAAATCATTACCCAGCAACCCGTCTATCCTGATCTTGAGCATCTGGATGACACTTTGCACCGCCTCGCAAAGCTTCCCCCGCTAGTCACCAGTTGGGAAATTGAAAGCCTGAAACATCAACTGGCAGAAGCTGCCGAGGGCCGTGCTTTTTTACTTCAGGGCGGCGACTGTTCTGAGAGCCTCGATGATTGCGAAACCGACTCAATTGTTCGCAATTTAAAAGTTATCATGCAAATGAGCTTCGTTCTGATCTTCGGTTCCATGAACAAAGTCATCCGAGTCGGAAGAATCGCGGGCCAGTATGCCAAGCCTCGCTCCAGTGAGACCGAAACCCGAGACGGAGTAACATTGCCAGTCTATCGCGGGGACATAATTAACCGATCAGGGTTCTCAGAAGTCGATCGAGTCGCTGATCCGGAATTACTGCTTCGCGGATATGAAAGAGCAGCTCTGACCCTGAATTTTATTCGCGGACTCAGTGTCGGCGGTTTTGCCGATATGCACCATCCTGAAAATTGGGATCTTGAATTTGCCACGGATTCTCCCCGGGCCAGAAAATATCACGAGATGATCGAATCAATCACCAAC
>JACLAC010000906.1_pt1 | contig 14001 bp, 13 predicted proteins | sample 8027881 | NCBI WGS metagenome assembly JACLAC01 (sample SAMN15725517, study PRJNA655200) | protist metagenome | isolation source: fluorescence activated cell sorting (FACS) single amplified genomes of... | place: Spain: Blaines Bay Microbial Observatory, Mediterranean Sea | collected 2016-01-19 | reverse complement strand
GGTCCGCAACCATCCGGAGGAGCAGTTCGCCATACCCGTTAGTCTGGTCTCGCGTATCGAGAGCATCCACTGCAACCAGATCGAACGCACCGGCACTCGCGCTAGCATGCAGTATCTGGGCGGACATCTGATACTCTTTTCTCTCGAAGATGCGGTGGCTGTCAGTTCCAGGCCGGAGACCGATTACCTCTATGTTATCGTGTTTACCGTCGCCGACCACGAGGTCGGCCTATTGGTTTCGGAGCTAGTCGATATCACTTCTCAGGCCATCGACGTGTCCGTGGAGGGTTTTGTGCAGGCGGGTATTATGGGTTCGACGACTATCTCTGGCCGGACCACGCTTATGGTCGACTTGTACGACTTGGTGCGACGGCTCGAACCGACTTGGATCGAAGAGTACAATGCGCGCTACAAGGCCGATTCGGAGCGGACGATTTTGATTGTTGAGGATACGGCTTTTTTTCGCAACCAGCTCGAACGCTTTATCGTTGAGGCAGGTTATCGAGTGTTGGTCGTTGGGGACGGGGCCAAGGCGCTTGCCGAGCTTGAGCGTCGCGGTGATGAGATCGACCTTATCGTTACCGATATTGAGATGCCCGAGATCGACGGCTTAGAGTTGGCCCGGAGAGTGCGCAGCGAGCCGCGTTTTGCGCAATTGCCGATTATTGCCGTGACCTCGCTCGGTGGTGAAGACAATGAACGCCGAGGGCGTGACGCGGGGGTCGATGACTATTTGATCAAAATCGATCGAGAGCAGATTTTGCAGACGATTCGCCACCGTCTTGGCGCGGGGAGCCTGGCCTTATGACAGTGCCGATAATTGAAGCTGAAGACCGGGATCTGGTGCTTTTCCGCAGCGGCGATTTACTTTGTGGGATTGATGTGGTTCGGGTGCAGGAGATCAACCGCAATCTTGATATCACCGTTGTGCACCGTGCGCCCGATTATGTGCGCGGCGTGCTGAACTTGCGCGGCCAACTCTTGACGGTGATTGATTTGCGGCGAAAGTTGGGGATGGAATCGGTGGGCATCGATTCGAATATGCGGGTGGTCGTTGTTCGCAGGGACGGCGTAGAAGTCGGGTTGTTGGTAGACCAGATCGTTGATATTATCACAGCCGACTCTTTGAGTACGGAGCCTCCACCGGCTAATGTGGCCGGGGTCGGGGGGATTTTTTTTAGCGCTGTGTACAAGATGGAAACGGCTTTGGCGGCGGTGCTTGATTTAGATCGGGTGTTGGAAAAATAAGGAGAATGGGTTGGACAAGTTGCGGGTACTGGTGGTCGACGATACGAGCCTCTACCGCATGATCGTTACCCACGCGCTGCAAGAGATAGAGGATGTAGAGTTCGTCGGTTCGGCACCCAACGGCAAAATTGCCTTGGACAAAGTAGCGGAGCTCAAGCCGGACCTGGTCACCCTCGATGTTGAGATGCCGGAAATGGACGGCATCTCAACCCTTGCCCGGCTCAAAGAGACGGTACCGGAGGTTGGGGTGGTGATGGTCTCCTCGCTGACCCAGCAGGGGGCTGATACGACGATGAAGGCGCTGGAACTGGGAGCCTTTGACTTTCTGGGCAAACCCGCCGGTGCCACCGCCAGCGAGAACAAGGATAGGTTGGGCAGCGATCTCAAACGGATCATCAACGCCTATATTATCCAGCGCTACCTGAGCTCGCTCAGGAGCAAGGACCCTGCCCCTAAGGCTCCCCCCCAAAAACAAGCTGCCCAGCCGGTAATCGCCACCACCCCGTTGCAAGCGGTGGTGGTGGGCATCTCCACTGGTGGTCCCAATGCGCTAACTGAAATGATACCGCAGTTGCCCGGCGATTTGCGCGTCCCGGTGTTGTTGGTGCAGCATATGCCGGAGACCTTCACCGCCGCCTTGGCTCGTTCGCTGGACAACAAGAGCGCGATTCGGGTGGTGGAAGGACAGCACGCGCAACGCGTCGAGCCGGCCACCGTTTATATCGCCCCTGGTGGCAAACAGATGAAGGCAGTATCGATCGGCAACACAGTACAGCTGATGTTGACCGATGACCCGCCCGAGAATCATTGTCGGCCGGCCGTCGATTATATGATGCGCTCACTCGCCGATATCTACGGTGCCGCTGCGTTAGGGGTGATTATGACAGGCATGGGCGCCGACGGCAAGTTGGGCGTGCAGCAGATGAAAGAAAAGGGCTCGAAGATCCTGGCTCAGGACGAAGAGACCAGCGTAGTTTTTGGCATGCCGATGGAGGCAATCAAGACGGGGGTGGTGGATTTGGTGTTGCCATTGGGCAGTATTGCGGCGCAGATCGTGCGGCTGGTGGGGCGCTGAGTGGTATTGTTAAACACACACGAAAAAACCGGCCCGTATATCGCGGGGCGGTTTTTTTGTGTTGCGAACGATTCAAACAGAGAGAACCGCTCTACCCGCTTTTCTTTGCGTTTCCCTTTTTCTTCTTGATTTTCGTTGTCGGTGAGACCTTACTCTTACCCTTACCCTTGCTATTTTTCTGCGCCTCGGCCTCGTCGTCCATCTGAAAAGTGATCATCAGTGGGGCGACATAGGTGAGTTTCTTGAGAAAGTCGCGTCGCGTCGCGTCTTCTTCGGGCGTTTGTTGGTCTTCTCTTTCTTCGTTCATATGCCTGCAACCCACAGTTGTTTCACGGTGAGACCTTCTCTACAATTAACAAACGAAAGTCCACAAAAACAAGCGATTTAAAATGGAAAACAAATAAGACCGTTTGATGCAAACACCTGCGAATCGAGCCACAGATTATCTACGCACCTGGGTTAGTGCTTTAGCCGATCTAGATCTGCGCTCACTCGCTTTTTTTCGCATGGGATTGGGTCTCGCGCTGATCTATGATGCGGGGCTGGCTTGGGATGTGATTGACCTGTGGCCTGGCATGCAGACCTACTATGACGGCTTGCCCATGCCGGACTGGGCGCAGCGGGCGGGCGACGTGACGACGCTGAAGCTGATTTTCGGCGGTTATGCCTTCTTGGCTTTGGGGTTATTGTTAGGATTTCACACGCGTTTTTGCGCCTTGGCCTTGTTGCTGGTTACAGGTGTACATCGCTCTGTGTCGCAAACAGTAGATTTTCACGACGACATAATCTTCCACGCGCTCTTCTGGGCGCAGTTTATGGATCTGGGGCGGTGTTTTTCGCTCGATGGGCGACGTGGTAAATGGGTGGGTTTCGGGGATCGCTGGAGCCGGATCGGCGCCTTCGGTCTGATGTTCAACGTGGCCTATATCTATTTGTCCACCGCAATAGAGAAAGACGACCCGGCTTGGTGGCCCGATGGCACGGCGGTTTATTATGCGTTGAGCGATGTGGCGCTGTCGGGCACGTTGGGTCGTTGGGCCGTCGCAAATTTGCCGCTGGCCACTTTTAAGGTGCTTAGTTACCAGACCTTGTTGATGGAACTGCTCGGTGGCTTGCTGATCCTGAGTCCGTGGCGACGTGCCCGGTATGGTGGTCTGTGTATGTTATCGTTGTTGCAAGTAGGCCTGTGGGCTCTTATGCGGTTGGAGAGTTTCCCCGCCACGATGCTAAGCCTGCATGCGGCACTATTGCCGACCGCGCTGTGGGCGCGCTGTGGTTTTGCGCTGCCGGGGCTTGCTCCTGTTGTGCGGCCGCGTTGGCACCGCAATTTGCTATTGTTGTTTTTGGTGGGCACAGTGCTTGTCAATATGGAGGGGCGGCGGATCTCGCGGCTTATCGCAGCGGAGGAACCGCTGCCTTATGCGGGAGCAAGACGGGTTTACCAATTGCGCCAGATATTTCACCTACAGGCTCGATGGCAGATGTATGCGCCGTCGCCACCGGCTTATACCGGTTGGTGGGTCTGCGTCGGGCGGACGCGGACGGGCGCGGAGATTGATCCGATCACCGGAACCAAGCCGACGTTTGTTTCGCCCGACAATGCTGGGTGGCCCTTTGGTGGTTTGGGCAGCGTCTACTGGCTTTACGAGCCGGACGAAGAAGGATATGTGCAAGAGGAGTACACCGCTTTTATACAATGGAAGGACAAGCGCTACACACCGCAAAATGAGCAGTTGACGCACTTTCTATTATTCTATGTATATGTGCCCTATGAGCCGGTCGCGGACGGGCCATACGAGCCGATGCCGATGTTGGTGACGCGCTGGCCAGAGGAAGATGCAAGAGCTCGTCCTGCGCTGCGAACAGATAGTGTTTTGCGGGAGGTCGAGTTATACGAGACGGTATATAATAAGTGGGGGGAGATGTTGTCGAAACGGATTGTGGTGCCAATAACGTATTGAAGGCGAGATCGCGTTTGCGTCAAATTCGGCAGGTTCTAATTGGGTCGGATGCGAGTATAGAGATAGACGCTAGTATTCATCATATAACTCGCCAGGTTCTGCATCGGGCAAAGGCAAGATCCAATCGGCTGATCCCATATGGTATTGCCGCGTGGCCAAGTCGACATGTCGATCGATAAGGGGGAAGTCGCGACGACCGTTGAGGGAACAGTCGACATGAGCTCGGACTGTGGCGGGGCTCATATCAGCTGATCGGGCATAGTCGACGAGATAATGGGCGAATTGCACGGCCATATAGGGGCGTGCAGCCATTTTGCGGGCCTGACGGGACGTCAGGTGGTCGTATGGGTCGACCTGCCAGGTCCTGTTCGGGCCCTGCAGTTTGAATACGGCCGAGCAGTCCTTGTCGCGCAGCTTCATATGCCAGGCGAAGCGGTGGCCTTCCTCGGTCCAGCTGACATTGCCCGGGTAGAAAAAATGGCGCAGAGGCAACAGGATTTGCACAATGAGATAGGCAGACAGAGCAAGCAGGGCCGGCGTGCGCAAACGGGAGAACAGAGGTTGGGCGTCGCCGGGGTGCGGCCAATTAAAGAGTCGGCGCGGCCAGGAGGGCGGCAGAAAAAGCAGGGTCAGACTTGAGGCGAGTATCGGAAAGACGCCGATGCCGAACAAAACTTTATTCATACAATGGAAAAGCAGAAGAGTAGCCAATGCCCAGGCCCTAGTCCTTCCCCACAACATCAGGGGGGCCGCCAGTAGGTCGATCAGCAGACCCGCGTAGCTGAAGAGCAGACAGACTCAACCCTCGTATAGCAGATCGGAAAAAGGCGGCAGGTAGAAGTCGGAACCGGGCAGCCAGTCGCGCAGCGGATAACCTTGCAGCCAATCGAGGTTGAGTTTGGCAACACCACCGAAGAAGTAGACGATGGCGATCTGGGCGCGTAGCAGCCAGAGCGGCCAGGCCGGAATAAACGAAGAACGAATGTTCGGCCACAGTCGCGCGTCGACGGAGAGGGCGCGGTGGGCCGGGACGAAGATCATCAGCAGTGAGATCAGGCAAATGAGATAATAGTGGTTTTGGTATTGGGTCTGGTCGATGAGGAAGACGTAGGTGTAGCCCAGCGCGAAGAGCGTGGCGCTCAGACGGTAGAATAAGCCGACCGCGATACATATTGCGAGGGCACCGAGGACGTAGAAGTGCACGTACATCCAACTGCCCGGCCAAGGTTCGACCCAGCCAAAGCCGAGGTACTTGAAAAAAAAGTCCGGTTCGATAAAGTAACGGTCGACTACCCCGTCGCTTAAGAAACGCCAGGCTTCCCAGGCCATGATTGCACCAAAGCCGATGCGAAAAAAGACTACCGATGCAGCGTCTATCGGCACCATGAGTCGGTTGTGGAGTGAATGTAGGTTGGCGTACATGGTCAGCGACTGTTGGATTTCACCGGCATCGTAATCGACGGCTAGGGGAGTTATGGGCGGGCAAGGATGTCGGCCGGACCGAGCATGGCACTGCGATCTGCACAGTATCCGTTATTCACCGATCGTATTCATCGATGCTGCGTGGCGGCTGTCAGGGTCGTTGCTTATACTTATTTACTCTAACAGACTGGCTCACAACAAGCAAATTATTGGAGGCACGCGACATGTCCGACGTCCAACCCGTACTCATCGCTGGCACTTGGCGTCCAGCCGATGCCGAAGGCACTTTCGAACCCAAAAACCCCGTGACCAAAGAGCCTACGGGCGAAGTCTATCCGGTCAGCACACTCAAGGATGTCGAAGAAGCAATTGAGGCTGCGGCGGTGGCCGCCGAGCAAATCGCCGAGGTCGGTGACGAGATCGTTGCCTCCTTCTTAGAGCGCTTTGCTGAGCGCATCGAAGCTCGTGCCGAAGAGTTGGTGGCCGTAGCTAATGCCGAATCTGGCCTGCCCGCCTCGCCGCGGTTGGCCGATATCGAGCTACCGCGCACGACGGATCAGTTGCGCCAGGCAGCGGCGGCGGCGAGAAGTCGCTCATGGACGATGCCGACGATCGACACGGCATCCAATATCCGCTCGTTCTACGGTGCGCTGGGTGGTGGCGTGGCGGTCTTCGGACCAAACAACTTTCCCTTTGCCTTTAATAGTGTCGCTGGTGGGGATTTCGCCGCAGCCATCGCCGCCGGCAATCCCGTAATCGGCAAGGGCAATTCCTCGCATCCTGGCACGACCCGGCTCTTGGCCGAAGAGGCGCTCGGTGCCGCCGAAGACACGGGCATGCCCGCCGCGACGGTGCAGCTGATTTATCGCACCAACCACGAGGTCGGCGCGCGCCTGGTCTCGCACCCTAAGATCGGCGCGACGGGTTATACTGGTTCACGCGGGGCGGGGCTGGTGCTCAAAGAGGCCGCCGACAAAGCCGGTAAGCCAATCTACATGGAATTGAGCAGTATCAATCCGGTGGTGATTCTTCCGGGCGCGCTGGCCGAGCGCGGCGAGGAGTTGGCTGCCGAGTTTGCGACTTCGTGTCTAATGGGCACCGGCCAGTTTTGCACCAATCCCGGCATTATCTTGTTGCTCAAGGGCACCGGCACCGATGCTTTCGTGCAGGCAACTAGCGGTAAATTCGCCGAAGCGCCGGTGGGCACGATGTTGACCGAGGCGGTCGAAAACGGTATGGAACGCAGTGTCAGCACGCTGAAAGGGGCCGGGGCCGAGGTTTTAACCGGCGGCAAGCGTGGCGGCGGCAATGGCTTTAGCTATCAGAATACGCTGCTCAAAGTCGACGGTGCTACTTTTTTGCAAGATCCGGAGGCGTTGCAGGAGGAGGCCTTTGGCAACGAGAGTTTGCTGATCGTCGCCGACGATATGGACCAGGCGGTCGAGGTGGCGCGTCATTTTGAAGGCAATTTGACCGGTTGCATCTACAGCGATGCCAAGGGCGAAGACGAGTCGCATTATCGTCGCATCGCGCCGGTATTGCGCAAGAAGGTTGGGCGACTGCTCAACGACAAGATGCCGACTGGGGTAGCGGTGGTGCCGTCGATGAACCACGGCGGGCCGTATCCGGCGACGGGGCATCCGGGGTTTACGGCAGTGGGTTTGCCGGGCTCGATTTTCCGTTTTGCGATGTTGGAGTGTTATGACAATGTGCGGGAGCATCGTTTGCCGGCGGAGTTGCGGGATCAGAATCCCTCGGGGGTGCTGTGGCGTTTGATTGATCTGGAGTGGTCGCAGGGAGATATTGGCTAGCTTTTGACGGTTGGGTGGAAGGATTTCTCAATCACTGATTCGCGCTCGCCATCCCTGGCATGTTCTGAGGACTACAATTCGTTCTTTGAGAGATCCTTCCACCCAACCTCATTAGAAGCTGTAGTGATTTCAAGGTGAGGATATTGAGGTAGGATTATGGCCCGCGTCGTGATATATAGCAGTTATCTTTGCGTATTTTGTTGGATGGCGAAGGCGATGTTGAAGAAGAAGGGCGTTGAGTACGAGTTAAAGGGGGTACCGATGATTATGGGGTGGAAGCCGCCGGTGAAGAATTATAAAGAGATGGTGGAGAGAACAGGGGGAGAGACGACGGTGCCGCAGATCTTTGTCGATGGGGAGTATCTCGGGGACGAGGAGACGATGGCGGCGTTGGAGAAGCGTGGGGCATTGGACAAGGCTTTGAAGATCGCGTCGTAAGCCGGATGCATTGGCGTTGGGCCTAATGAAGGGCCGGCGTTATTTTTATTGGAGAGAGATATGATATTTGACCTAGTGCTAAGGGGCGGTCATGTGATCGACCCGAAAAACGGCATTGACGAGCCCAGGGATGTCGGGATGCAAGGGGGCAAGATCGCGGCGGTGGACGCCGATTTACCCGTTGAGGGCGCTGGCAAAGTCGTCGACGTTGCCGGGCTCTATGTGACGCCGGGGCTGGTCGATATCCACATGCACGCCTATGCGACGGCGGGGCATCGCGACCAGTGGGCCGGGGACAATAGCATCCTGCCCGACGGTTTTAGCTTTCGCACCGGGGTGACGACGATGGTCGATACCGGTAGCGCGGGTTGGCGCAACTTCGCCGACTTTCGCGAGCGGGTGATCGACCGTTGCCAGACGCGGCTCTTTGCGCTGGTCAATATCGCTGGGACGGGCATGACCGATATCGCGCATGAGCAGAATCCACACGATATGGATACCGACAAGACAGCGGGTGTGGCGCGCGAACACGAGGACGTGGTGATCGGCATCAAGACGGCGCACTATATCGGGCCGGAGTGGATTTCAGTCGACCGCACGATCGAGGCGGCGGCCAAGGCCGATACGCGGACGATGATCGACTTCGGCTATTTCAAGAAAGAGCGGCCCTACTACGAGCTATTGACGCAAAAGCTGCGCCCGGGCGATATCAGCACCCACGTCTTTCGCGGGCCGACGCCTTGGTTCGACGCTGACGGCAAGGTATTGCCCTATCTGCACGAGGCGCGCGCAAAGGGCGTAATTTTAGATGTGGGCCACGGGGCGGGCAGCTTTTGTTTTCGCAATGCGGCGCCGGCGATCGCGCAGGAATTCTATCCGGATTCGATCTCGACCGACTTGCACGTGCTCTGCATGAATATGGGCATGCTCGATATGGCGACGACGATGTCGAAGTTCTTGGTATTGGGTATGCCGCTCTATGAGGTAATTCGTCGATCGACCGTCAACCCGGCGCAGGAGATTGGCCACCCGGAGTTGGGCCACTTGTCAGTAGGCGCAGTAGCCGACGTGGCGGTCTTGAACCAGATGGGGGGCTCGTTCGGCTATGCCGATTCGTTCGGCGGACGCATTGCTGGCGACAAACGCCTGCTATGCGAACTGACCGTTATGGACGGCAAGGTCGTCTACGATTGGAACGGCCGGTCCGGCATCGACTATGCTGACTTGGGTGACGATTACGGGATTCGCGAGGGTGAGTTCCGCATCCTGCCGCCAGCGTAGAGGGTTTTATGCAACGCTCTTTAGCCCTGTTGAGCGCCGGTGTCTGTTGCATCCTATTGGCTGGTTGTGCCGAGCAAAAAACCGGCGAACCCATCGCCGTGCGCGATGCCTGGATTCGGGAGCCGCCCCCGCGCAGCCCGGCCGCCGGTTATCTGGTTATCGAAAATCGCGGCGAGAATTCTGTCGAGCTGATCGCCGCCGAGACGCAAGCGGCGGAACGCACCGAGATTCATATAATGGAGTACGAGGACAATCGTATGACGATGCGCAAGGCCGATGCGATTGCGGTTCCGGCCGATGGACAAGTCGAGTTGAAATCGGGCGGTACCCACCTAATGCTGATGCAACTTCGCCAACCGCTCAAAGTTGGCGATGAAGTCGAGCTGGTATTGCGTTTTTCCGACCAAAGCCAACAGCGGATAAAGGCGCCCGTGCGCAAGGGGAACTATGCGGTGGATTGAGATAGGGCTGCTGTGCTGCTGCGCACTGGCTTGCGGTGGCCACTCCGAACCAGTGGAGACACCCGCCGCCGAAACGGCTACCCATGCCGAAGTGCCTTCGCTGCAGGATTATGGTGGTATTGGCGGCGACTTCTCGCTGGTCGACCAGCACGGGAAGCCCTTTGCCCTGCAAGAGTTGCGCGGCCGGGCGGCGATGCTCTTTTTCGGCTATACTTATTGCCCTGATATCTGTCCGGTGACCTTGTCGAAGATGGGCCGCGTCTACCAGCTCTTGGGCGAACGCGAGAAGGATCTGGCGACGCTTTTTATTAGCGTTGATCCCGAACGTGACACGGTGGAAAAACTAGCAGAGTATCTCGACTACTTTGCTATCGGCGCGGTCGGTTTGAGCGGAGAAAAAGAACAGATCGACCAGGTGATCGGCCAGTACGGAGGGCATTATTCGCTCGGCAAAGAAGAGGGGCAGGCCGACTACTTTGTCGATCATTCGACCTATACGTATTTGATCGACCAAGAGGGCAAGGTGCGCTTTCTCTTTCGCCAGAGCGACGAACCGGAACTGATGGCGGCGGTGACGCAGCAGCTTTTTGCCGCCGACAAATAATATTGACCCGGGCCGTTTGGTCCCGCAATCTCAGCTTTGGGGGTACTGTTATGAAAAATAGGCTACTCAAAGTGCTCAAAGTCGTCCACTGGATCGTATGGTTTCCGCTGACTCCGTTCTTCGGATCCGACTTTCCGCAGCGCTTCTTCCGTCGTAGAGGCTAAGACTCGTCCCTAATTTAATACGCGATCTACCAGCCGCCGGATGCTCTCCGGCGGTTTTTCTATGTTTAAAATATCGCGATTTCCCATGATTTACCGCCCTCAAATACGATTTGGCATATAAGATAAAATCGTTTAAATTACCGCACTTATGAAAAGATTGGCTCATCTTTTGGCGCTGGCATTATACTGCTGGAGTTGCACGGAAAATCCGATCGGTGTCGAGGTGCCCGATGGCAGTTTATCCAGCCCTGTAGCTGGTGCTAAACTCGCCGCTCGATCGGATGTTTACGTGGTGCGCCACGGCGGCGAGGAAGTATTTCGCGTCGAGGCCCTCAAGTGGCGCAATGGCCATCGTGGCGCAGTTTCAGTTACCTACGATGCACCCTGGGGCATCAATGAGGTTTTCTCGCTGGCGACCGATGCGGCGATGGAACGCGATCTGCGCATGGATCTCGAAATCGTTAGCAGCAAGCTCGAACATCCTCAGCGCTTTCACATCATTGAGCGTATGCAGCGTGAACTCCGACCGCACGGCATCGGTTTCTTCGGCCATGGTCACGAGCATATCCATTACGACTGGTATGGTTTCGCAGCGGCTTATGAGGCCTTCCGCACCAACTTTGAGTTGATGCGGGAGTGGGGACTAGAGCCGAAGACCTACGCCTATCCACACTGGGCCGGTAAGCTATACGGCACGCAGGCGGCCAATCGACAAGCTGGTTTTATCGCCGCTCGCGGCGGTCTGCGCCGCCCCGAGTCCCGCTCCGAGTATTATATCTGTCCCGACGATACCCGCGAGCCGAACAACTGGTACTTTCTGCCTTCGGTCATCATGGGGGCCAAAAATGGCACGGACATACCCCATCACGATGCCCTTGCGCCGATCCTTCAGGGCGCCTTAGACGCCGGAGCCTGGGTGATTCTAACCTATCATTCCATCGGCAATCCAGAGGGTTGGGGTTATTATCCCTTTGCCGAATTCGAACGTGATCTCGACCATATCGCCGCCAATGATTTTTGGAGTGGCAACCTCGACGAGGTGACCGCATATATAAAGGAGCGCAACGCGCTCGACATCCAAATTGTGCGCTATTTTGGCGTCGGCACGCCCAAGCAATTCGAGCTGACCATTGGCGACGGCCTCGACAATGCGCTCTACGACGAGCCGCTGACCTTCGAGTTTAACTTCAACCCCGAACTGCGGGTGCGTTGGGTCCACTTCGATCCGCCGATCGGCGATGAGTCGTCTTTTGCGATTGAAGAGGATCGCCTACAGGTGGAATTGGTGCCCGATGAGCGGCGTTATGTGCTAGTGCTGGAGCGCGATTCCGAATAGGCTGTAGCGCGTCGTCGCTTGCGCGAGTGCAGCGTGTTGCGACGTTGACGAGATACATTTCTTGTAATGGAGATTTTTTGTGAGCCAAGAACGGGGCTAGATTCAAAGGCTATGCCACGCCGCCGCCGCTACTCTCTGCAAACTGAAAGAGCCGCCATAACTTAGCCCGAAAGCCGTTCTTCGTCTCCTTCGGCACCGCACACTCCCCTGCCGCCACTCGCAATTTCTACTACCACGTCCGTTCCTTAAGCATATATTGAATCGCGTCCTTCGGCACCGGCAACTCGTCGATATGGTCTTCCAGCCAACGCGAGAAGTCCGCTTCGATCTCATCGACCCAGCGCGTGTCGATTTGACCGGGCGTGTAGGTGCCCTCGCGCAAGCGCTGCTTGCCGAAAAGGTCGCGCAAATTGATGACCTCCGAGGTGGTGACGACTTTTTCGGCCAGGTGCGGTGGGATGAAGATCACGCCTTCGCGTTTGCCCAGTACCACGTCGCCGGGCATGCAGGTGGCCGCGCCGATGCGCACGGGGCAGTTCATGCCCGAGAGCATGATTGTCGGCGAGGCGAAGGAAGGGTGCCAGCCGCGTACGAAGCTGGTGAAACCTTCGATTTCCTCGATGCCCTCGAGGTCGCGCACCGCTGCGTCATGGACCACTCCATTGCCGGAGTTGGCGTAGATGGCGGCGGCGAGGTTGTCGCCGATAACCGGTCCCTGAACAATCTTTCCATAGACATCCGCGACATAGACATCGCCCTGCACCAGCGCGTCGATGGGCCAGGATATTTGGTCCCCGACTTGATTTGCGCGCTCGCCCTTCTCCTCCATGATACGGCGCATGATCGGGCGTCGAGGCATGTACATCGCAGTGAGGGCACGGCCGCAGAGCGTACCCCCCGGATGGGTGCATTGCCAGCCGCCTTCGTATTGGTGTTCGTAGCCGCCGCCGCGCACGACGCCCCACGCCTGGGTGATCGTCACATTCCGCATGCGTTCAATGATGGCGTCGGGGACTTTGGGCCGTCCATCCGGGAAGCGGTCGCCGGCCCATTCGGGGGTGTACTCGGTGAGTTCTTCGCGAGTGAGGTTTAGGGGGGCGAATTTTTCCATTGTATTATGCGTCTCCTGGTGAATGGCAATCTCTAGGTATCGGGGTGCGTCTCCGCTGCCATGCGTTTGGTGGGCAATGATATGTAGAAGGCTTCGTCGGGTCCGCTCAGGCTGTCCAGCAGTCGTCGGTATAGGCGTCGCGCAGGAAAAGTTTTTTGCGGTAGGGATCGGCCCCTTCGATCCACTCTGGCGAGATCTCTTGCGTGTAGCGGTGTGGCGGACCGGCTTCTTTAAAGATGTCGATGTTGAAGATGCGATAGGGTTGCGGGGAATCGACGGGTTTGGCGTCGACGGCGTGGAAGATGCGGGCGTTGATATAGACCACGCTACCCGGTGCGACTTCAAGCGGTAGTTCGACGAGTTTGCGTCCGGCCTCGGCATCGTAGTCGCCGGCTAGCATGCGTTTGGGTGTGGCTTCTGCGGTTGGTGCGACGAGGTGGCTACCGGGAATCACCTTGAGGTTGCGGTCGCCGCGTTTAAAGCCATTGGGATAGTAGAGGATCTGAATATAATATTTATCGCGCTCGGTGTGGTTTACCGAATTTTCGTGTTTCCAGTGGTGATGGTCCTGGTGGAAGGGAACTGGGCCGATGCCGCGCGGGGCGAGATTGAGCGCCGAGTGGCAGAAGTGGTAGTCGGCACCGATTGTCGCTTGTAGGAGCGCAGTGACGAAGGGATCGTCGATGAGCTGGTGGCCGATGGGGCCGCGCTCGTTCCAGGGGCGGACGAAGTAGGAGTTGGGTTCGGCGTCGGGCGCCTTTTCGCGCGCGTCGAGATAGCGGCGTACGTCGTCGTTGGTGTAAATTTCTTCGATTAGGCTTTCTCGCGCATCGTCTTTGAGCACCTCGGGGAAGAAGATATAGCCGTCGTCGTGGAAGGAGTCGAGGTCGTCGGTGGACGGTTTATCGAGACGGAAGAGTGAATTCAATTGTAGTTTGCCTCCTTTATATCAAGCGTGAAATAGCTTTCGCAGCCGCACTCGCCTCGTTCGTGGTGATTGAAGCGAAAGCCACAGGTCTCATAGAAGGCGATGACTTCATGCCAAGTCGAGGTCGTTTCGAGGATCAGGCGCCAAGACAACAGGGTCTT
>JACLAC010021070.1_pt1 | contig 14002 bp, 3 predicted proteins | sample 8027881 | NCBI WGS metagenome assembly JACLAC01 (sample SAMN15725517, study PRJNA655200) | protist metagenome | isolation source: fluorescence activated cell sorting (FACS) single amplified genomes of... | place: Spain: Blaines Bay Microbial Observatory, Mediterranean Sea | collected 2016-01-19 | reverse complement strand
ACTGTTGTTTACAATTTTGTTCTTTGTTATAATTTTGTACATTTATTATTTGACTAAGTACGTCTTAACTGTTTGATTACGTTGTTTTATTGTATTCTTTTTCTTTCTTGTAGTTAGTTCTATTTCTATAGTTCTAATAACTAAAAACTGCAAGCACCCAAGCACTCATCCTTGCTATTTATAGCATAAGCTTTTATTTATACTTTTATGTACGTATAGTTAAGATAGTAATAAATAAGAGAAATGCTGTAGTTAATGCTGTAGTTATTCTGGTCGTTCTAGTTACTCTGTTCTATCTCGTTCGTTCGTTAGGGACGTTATTATACAGACTTATTATTATAGGTAAATACCAGGTAAAAGTACAGGATTAAAATTGATTTTTGGATTTTTATCTTTTATTATCTTTATATCCTATTATAAACGACTAACGTTGTCGCTTCCTAACTAACTCCTATATAATAGTATAACAACTACAGCAGCAGCGGCGGCGACGGAAAAGAAGCAACAACAAAACACCGAACAAAGAAAGAAGGAAGCCTAAAAACAACAAGATCACGATCAAGCATTTGTTTATTAGTTTTTGCCTTTTGTTGCCTTGGTAAGAAGTTATTAAACAATAAGAAAGGAATCAAAAACGAAAGGTGGGAAAGAATCTCAAGAGATGCAAGAGTTTTATCTTTGCATAGAACTTGATCTGAGCGCAAAGTTAACACTTGAGAGAAAGCCTTTAACAAGCAGTTCCCAACCGCAAATTCAAGCTACAGGAAAAAACTGACCGGAAAGTCAACTGGAGCACAACACGCACGCTTACTGACGGTTGAACTTTGCAGCAAGATGATGTTTCAGCATCAAACAGAAAAACGGATGGGCGAGAGGAAATTTCTTCGGGAGTTTCGAGTATTAGCAGATAAGGAAAGAAAGGTAAAGCTTATATTTCGGATGAAGGTGTCTGACCGTGAAATAAAGCTGCACGAATCTATTGTCTTTCGGCCTGATGCTCCAATAGTCGACGCGTTTGAAATACCTATAGGTTCTTTGCTCACGGTGGACAGGAGGAGCGTTAGGGGAGTCGAAGAGGATACGATCAAAGGAGATACAAATTCTTATGATGCACCCTTAGTTCATTATTCTACTTTTGGCGAAGACGGCGCGGTCTCAATGCACGTATCGGAAGTACAGTATTTTCGAGTGCTGAAGTACACGCTGCCGGGGGGCTCTGAAGTGAAAGTGGCCGAGGAAGATCGTTACTGCTGGATACCACAGCACGACCCATTTTCCCAGAAGCTTATTTTAGGAGAACTTAAGCTGCTGCCACCACCACGACGGCCGGAAAATGAGGCAAAAGGTAAAAGTAAGAATGGTCGTCCTGAGGACCAGATGGAGATCTATGTTTGGATGTTGGATGGAGAGAGTGTCTCATTTGACATAGAGTTATCTCAAAACTTAGGGGAAATAAAGGAGCTGATTGCAGACCACTGCTCAGTGGAAGTACGGCAGCAGCTCTTGTTCTTCAATGGCACGCTTTTGACCGACAACTTTAAACCCCTTAGCCACTTTGGGGTTCAGGACAAAAGCGAGCTTAAACTAAAGATGAAACTTTTTGTGAAAACGAAGCCTCAAGAAAAGCGGCAAGTCGACATTGAGTTTGCCATCGATCCTCATAGTACTATAGAGAATCTAAAAGGCATGATATGTGATGAAACATCCATCGCCACGGATTTGCAGCTGCTTATGTGGGATAGAAAGGTTTTAGACAATGACAAATGTTCCTTGCTGGACTTTGGCATCCCGTCAGGGTCTACTGTGCAGATATTCCCACCGAAACTACCACTGGAAGAAGGGGCGAGATGGTATATAGTGCATGAAAATTTTGAAGTTTTCTCTAAGGGGATCGCTTACCGCAAGATGCTGGAAGGGAAAGATTCTGCTGGAAGGCAGCTGTTTGCGACCAATCAGTTCATAGAGGTGGGCCGGTACAAAAAAAGCAAAGATAGGAACGATTTAGATTTTATTTGCCCGCTCAACTGTAAAGTTCTACAAAAATACGTTTACGAAGACAAGCGGATTGATGCATGGAACCGTAAAATAGAATCTGGGTTTATTTGGGCCGAAGATGGGACCAAACGTGTCCATGAGATAGTGGGAACAGATGCGATAAATGTAAAAAAAGGCGACGCATATACTTTTTCAGGAGAGGTAGGAAAACCAAAAGATGGGAGTTTAAGCCCAACAATGGACGGGACTATCAAAACGGGGCTGACCGAGCCATACGACAAAGGAAGATTTACATTGACGATTAGCGACAACGGAATATTATACGGCACGATGCAAGTTTCGCTGCCGTGGTTAAAATCGAACAAAGGGGACAAACGAGAAGAAAAGTCTGTTCACTCTGGTTTTGAAGAAATAAAAGTAAATCTGTACGAAAAGTGGAGCAATAAGGACCAGCGCGGAAATGGCCGCGAACTAGCGGTGTATTCCAAAAACGGGCAAGGCAAATGTTCTCAAGGAGCCTTCTCCGTTACAGGAAAAATAAAGGTTTACCCAGAGAGCGAAAGCGTAGAGAAGCACGTGTTTGTGGGTGAAATGACGATGCAGTTGAGTCAGAATGATTTGCATGAAACACTATATATACGAGTCGTGGGCAGGGAAGATTATGATGGGTACGAATGGTTGCCAGTGTATGATCCATACCACACTGGGACCCCGATGAAGACGGGCGAATCTAGACTTTTGAGAGTTCCGGTGCCAGAAGACGATATAGAAGGACATATAGAAGAGGAGGTTCCAATAACGCCAGGGCTTGAGGTTCACTATCTTGACGATGAGCTGACTCGTATGCTGGCAAATTCAGACGGGAAAAAAATGACCATGAGTAACGTTATTCTTGACATAAACCCTACCAGACAAAACACGGACAACCTGCATTTCAAACATTTGAAAGATTTGGTAATTAAGAACAACAATGTCGAGAAAGACTTGGATGGCCTTCAAAAGTACAGCGGGACAGCATCAGAAGCTGCCGAACGACTCGCGCAAGTCAAGCAAACCCACAGCGATATTCTTCAGAGGTATCGCCAAGAAATGCTTTTCTTTGAAGAAGGGCGCCATTTTGACGAAGTCTCAGAAAGAAAACAGCGTATTGCTGCAACGCAACAGACTATCCACGAATTTAACGAGGAAGATTCATAATGCAAACCTAGAATGTCTAAATCTAGATTTCAGTTCGCAGTACATTAATTTTAATTACTTAAACAACAGCCAATTTTCTTGTTTTATTTGAGTTACTTAAGTCCTGCGGGATGATGATTGGGTTTATTGTAGGGTTACCAACTAATAACAAATACGTTAGAATAATATAGAAATGACCAGACGACTATAAATTCCTTATAACCTCGTACCTTACCGTTAAATTAGACGACTAAAAAAATATTTTTTAATTAATTTTTATTATAATATTTAACCGCCGCGGTAGTAGAGTACACAACACAATTACCGGTCGGTACGAAGAAGAAGAATTTTTAAATTTTATTTTTTTATTATGACAAGATTCCTTTCTATCTACTTTTGCTATTTGGGCAAACTCAACATATGCCTGTAACAAACATGACAAAACATATGTACGGTAGCGATTGTGATGCGGATAGAATTATACGTTTACATTACATTTTAGACTTGAAAGAGGGCGTGGAAAATTCATATTTGGTCTGCTATTTTTATCTTTGAAACATGGCGTCTGTTGAGCAGACTCCGGTATTACCTTTCAGTGAATCGAATGAGGGGTCTGGCCCAGAAAGACATATGGCATCATTAAAGACCGACATGTTCACAGCAGTGCAAGAAGCGACATTCAAACAAGTACAAATACATCAACACCGGGGGGTTAGTAACCCGGACAATATAAAATGCATAATATCTCCGAAAAGCAAGTTTTCGCAACAGTGGGACCTTTTAATGATATTGCTGCTACTTTACACTGCTGTGGTCACGCCGTTTGAGGTTTCGTACTTGAGCGCTTCAGTCCCCCCGCTTTTGTTTATGTTAAACCGCCTTGTAGACATGGCATTCTTTGCAGACATAATCATAAACTTCTGCTTGGCATATGAATTAGAAGACGAGGGTTTATGGGTAGTGTCACACGATCGTATTGCCATTCGTTACGTGAAAGGGTGGTTTTTAATAGACGTTGTTAGTACAATTCCGTTCGACATGTTTGTTGCTCTTCCCCCGTCGGCAACGGGAGGCGAGAGCGTTGCTGACACGCTTCAGGATTTAAAAGTTTTAAGAGTGATTCGGTTGTTCAGATTAATAAAATTAGCGCGGGTGCTCCGCGCGTCCCGTCTTTTCAAACGATGGGAAACAAAGATTGCCCTCTCTTATGCGGTGCAAAGTTTAATTAAATTTGTGATTGTTGTTCTTACGACGACCCATTGGCTTGCGTGTTTGTTGCGATTGATAGTGGAGTTAGAGTTGGCGTTTGACGAGAAAGGGTTTCCTATCAATTATCTAGTGTCAAACAACGTTTATGAATCTGGCGAATGGGGACAATACCTGATCGGGGTTTACTGGGCATTAATGACGATTACAACGATAGGATATGGTGACATTGAGCTGACGACAGAGGGAGAAAAGGGCGTCGGTATGGTGGCAATGGCGTGCGGTGGGTTCATCTACGCCTACATAGTTGGGGCAGTATGTGGAATTGTTGCCACGATGGATGCAGCGACTGCCCAATTTCAGCAGCGGATGGATGCGCTACAGGATTATATGAAAGAAAATCGAATTCCAAAGGAGCTCAGATATAGATTGCGCGAATACTTCTATCATACGCGGGAGCTTCAAAGAGCACACCATTACAATGACTTGCTGTCCTTGATGACGCCCACCCTGAGAGGAGAAGTTGCGGTTTTGTCCAACGCAGACTGGGTGAAACGGGTTCCATTTTTTTACCCAAAAGCTGCTACAGACGCAGAGCTGAAATCATTTATTACCGAAGTCACTATGAAGCTGACGATTGACTCGTTTGCCCCCGAAGAGTTGGTCATATCCAAGGGAGAACGGGGGTTGGTAATGTACATTATTCGGAAAGGGGTCGTTGGTTGCAATGGCAGAATAATGGGGGGTGGAAACTATTTTGGAGAAGACATGATTCTTCAGAGTGCAGTGCGCTTGCATGATGTCAGGTCTTTAACGTTTTTGGATGTGTATGTTTTGTCAAAGAGCGATTTAGATGATGTTCTTGAACTTGGAAATTTCCCTCATATCTATAAATGCGTGCGACGGCATGTGATGAAGTACGCTTTCAAACGGAATATTATAGCATTTTTATCCAGTATTACGCCCCAAGAACTGAGAGCTGCTGCTGGTGTCAGCGAAAAGAGTCGAAATACCCAAAACACGAACGTTAACAACTATAACTCCGACGACAGCGAAGAAAATGCCAGTAGTGGCTCTGAATCCGACGATGACAATTTTGGGAACACGTACGGGAATAGTTCAACCAATGCAGTTCCATTGATGTTACCTGAAGGGTCAATGAAGGGAAAGAAGAAACTCAAGTATGGAAAACGGGCCAGCGAAAAGCCCCCTGAAATATTTGATGGTTTAGAAGGGGACGGGGGAATTGCTGCAGCGGGTGGAAGGGGACAGACCAACATTGTTCTCCGTACCAATAATGTGAACAGCTTGGCCCAAGTCGCATTGAATGCAAGTGGTGATGATTTAAACCAGAGGGACGCGCTCATCTTGCAGCCAGATTTATTGCCACCCCAGTTGCGGTGCCCTATCTGCAGGGGATTATCCCGAAAACCTACACAGTCACCAACAGGTCACCTGTTTTGCGCGTCGTGTATCTCTGACGCACTTGAAAGGGCCCCGCTATGCCCTGTTACTGGAGAACCGCTTAAAACAGAAGAGTTGCAGGACGTCGAAACGAACAACAAAATTGTATGGAAAATGTGGGGGAGCGTCCGAGTACGCTGCCGATTTCATGTCCATGGTTGTTCGTGGACAGGAGAACAGAGTTTGGTTGGAAATCACGAAATTAAGTGCACATTTAAATCGTGGCTGTCTCGCTGTACATATTGTAATAAAGTTGTTCCTTACACGGATATGGACAAACATTTGCAAACTGAGTGTGAGCATTACTCTTGCCCGAAGTGTGTACAGCGAGAGGAGATGGACAGGGCTAGTGCTCCCTCTAAACTTAAAAACCACTCGGCACTTGTGGTCCTGTCAAAAGACTACAGGTATTCGATTAACAGCCCGTTAGAAATAACGCAGATGCTTGTGTTTTCGTACGGGAAAAAGCCAGAAAATGTTAATAGAGAGAGACTCTGGAATTTACTCCGCTCGTGTTATGCAGCTTGGAAACGGCACGATCAAGACGTGAATGCCGTAAGAATGGTCCTGTCGACAGCTCTATCATCGAACTGGTTCAGTATGAAACAAAGCGAGGACTTATCCGCTTGGCTCAAGTTGATGGCTGTGAAGTCGGGTTGGGTGCATGACAAACACCCTGGAAAAGATAAATTTGACTGCCCATATTGTGCAGAAGCAGGAGAGTGGGTAGGTGTCACTTGCGGTACATGTGGCCAACGATGGGATCTACAAGACGAGGGGGCTATTTTGCTGAGGTAGAGAAAGTCGTTTTGAAGAGGATGAGCAGAAATAAAATTAAAAATACCATATTGATTAAAAAGAAAGAAAATTGGCTGTTATTTATTTAAGTAATTAAATTTAGCTTCCTCATACCATAATCCTAACTTGTGGGTTTGTAATTTTGATTCGTTGTTTACAAGACGAGGGGGCTATTTTGCTGAGGTAGAGAAAGTCGTTTTGTTTGAAGAGGATGATGAGCAGAAATAAAATTAAAAATACCATATTGATTAAAAACAAGAAAATTGGCTGTTATATATTGATTAAAAACAAGAAATTGGCCAATTATTCCCAGTCATATCATAATATTGATTATTAACTAAATTTAATTTTAGTTATTCACAAATATTTGTGAAAAAATTAAAAATAATACTTTCGAGATTAAAGTTCGCACAGTTCGCTGCATGAAGGAACGTAAGCCTTTAGTGGATAGGCAAAAGGAGCAGATTCATTTCGCGGTACACGGAGAAAGCTAAATTTTAATTTTAAAACAAGAAAATTGGCTGTTATATCTCCCCAAGTTCTGGTCAAGATTCCAATTGATTGGTCTTAAAAGTACAAAGCGGCATAAATGTTTTAAAGGGGCTCGTTGTCTGTGGTACTGCTCAATGAAATAATGATCGGTTTTAATTACTTACATAATAGCCAATTTTTTGTTTTTTAATAAAAATAATAATTTAGGCAGAGGAGTGAACAACATCTCTTGGGTGTACTTATTCTTGCTCCTCCATAATTGCATTTATCATATCCAGCAGATAGTTGGAAATAGCCGTGCCTTGAGGAGTTCTATACATGCAACTGAAAGCTTGTTCTGTACCTGCGTTCCACAGCTGAAGTGAAAATTTATTGGCAGTGCCCCCCCATCGACAAATATCGACATACCCAAATGTAGCGAGCACTTTCTTCGCAGCCCCAGCTTCCCCGGAACGAAACCGAAGCCCGTTCCTATCAAATAGTAATACTGCGTGGGTAGGAATGCTGCGCATATAGGAAGGCGCATGTTTGTCGTCCATGGAAATGCATTCAACGGGAAAGGAGACTGAGCCGAAGCAGAGGTCTTTAACGGCAATATTTAAAATCTCGTCTTGCAACTGGTCAGCATCTGCTTCGGCGTCTCTGAGCCTGTTCAGAGACGCTAACACACAAGTTGCCCACTCGTTTTCCGTCATCTGTTCGCGAAAAGCGAGAGGTACGTACTCCATCATTGCCAAGTCGTCAATAAGTGTGGACTCATCTATTTCTTCGCCTTCAAGATCGTCGCAATTATCGATATATATTGAGTATGAAACTACTTGAGTCGCTTCTGAGACATCTTCTGTATCATAGTATCCGGTGATCATGTCGTCCACGGCCTGCAAAAAATTTAACCTGTTAAATGCTTCACACTCTGATTTTATAGGACCTTCTAAGAAAATCTTTCGCTTATAGACAAATTTATAATCGGAATTACCAGCACGTCGCAACTTCATTACTTCATCCCCCATGAAAACTTTCTCGGACAGTGGGGTAGTCAATTTCCCTTTAGCGTTGCCTTCATCAACTAAGAATATCCCAAAGTGTGATTTGCGGTTATCTTCAATACCCAAGAAATGATTGCATATCTCGGATACCTGCTTAACGTCTAAATCAGGAGTAATCGGAAGATTTGTCGTCAAAGTACTTCCGTCCACTAGCTCAATAGTTGCCACTATCGGCGGCCTGTCATGGTACGCCTTAATTTCCGCAACCGAAGGAATATATCCTGAGGCACCTTGTTCGATCATACCTTCCAACCTGCGAATGCTATACTGTTGATATTCAGCAACTGATTCATCTTCATACGTTAGCAGAAAGTTCAAAATATAGTCTTTAAACTCAGCAGTGGGGGGGAAAGTACCTGTGCACATACACATAAGCTGCCATGCCTTTTCACGGCTGTCGTGGTTGGGGTTCTGTGTCAAATGTTTGCAAATCTGTATGTAAATTTCGTCCCATAGTTCTGATGCATTGATTCCAGTCATTAGGACGTCTCGGGCAAGCATGTCGGGATAGTTCATACTTTTTTCACCGCAATAGCCAAGGATGCACTTGTGAATTTTTATCGCCTGCCTCGACAGCTTGTCTGGTAGATCGGAAAGGCTTTTTCGAATTGTAGAAGTTTGATGTCGAAGCTGCATGTCCATTGCTTTCTGTTTTCCAAACCACATGCCTCTTACATAGTCTTCTCGACTACGTATGCGGCTGTATTTAAAAAATTCAAACCGGGGCTGCTTGGCGCGTTCCTGGGCCGCAATTCGTTTTCTTTCGACTTCTTCTTCGTCTTCTTCATCTTCGTCACTTTCGCTCTCGTCGTCATCGCTTGCTTCATTTCGCTCGCGGCGTGCGTCCTGGACAAGTCGGTCGTACTCACGGAAGAGCGCCTTCAATGTTATAACACTTGCAACTCCCTCCATCCCAAGATCAAGCGCCTTGTTGAGAGTTTTCGACGCGAGTTTGAACTTATCTTCAACGCTGGCGTCACTCGAACGATCGTCTAGCGTAGCAATTACATCGTTTATTTCAGAGTACAACTCGATTTGTTCCAAAGCATTATTTTTCATTTTTTCAAACTTTGTGTAGCTTTTCGAAGTTTTTGAAAGGCCACTGCTTACTGCTTCGTCCATTGCTTTTATCAGGGGTTCAATATCCGATTCCCCTATGCCATTCTTGCTGTTCGATTTCATCGTCAGCGTATTGGCGGCGGCTTGAATCTTTGAAGCTAGCAGTCCCTCTTTTTTCATTTCATCTAAGATGGACTTTGCATGCTCTACTTCTTCTCCTTCAATTCCCAGCTGTATACACGTTTCTAACGCCTCATTCATTTCGTCGAGGTTCCAGTTTGTTTCCGCAGCCTTCATTTTGTCAAGGGTTTTCTTAATGGTCGCTTCGCGATTTATAATCATACCTGCAGCTTGGACCGTGTTATTGGACAATCCAACTTTATTTGCTTCATTCCAGAGCTGTTTCAAACTTTTGTTGTCTTTCGCTTTCAGCGCCGCTTCGATCTTTTCTGTGAGTTTGGCTTCTTCTTCCAACGCAGAGAGGACACCTTGTGCGCGATTGCATTCAGGGGCATCATCCGTCACGCCTTTCGCTTTCACGGTTTTCAAGAGAGCCATTATGGCATTTTTGTCTCTGGCAGTACAAGCTGCCAATAGATCAGCCAAAGAACTTGCGATCTCACCCAAACGCTGGAGTTCGGACGTAGCATTGACAATTACTTCAGTTTTTAGAGGATTAGTGGTCAATCCACACGTCTCGGCATCTGCCATGGCTGCTTTCAAGCCTTCATAATCTTGTGATTTGATGGTGCCGGCAATTTGCGCTTCTGCTTCACCCTGCAGAACAAGTCTAGCTCGTGTCACTTTGGCACTAGCAATAGCATCTTCTAGCCCCCCCGCACCTGTTGCTTCGTCAATTGCTTTGTCCAAGTCAATAAGACTGTTACCCGCAGCCGCCAATTTTCCCAAGAGTTTCGACGCAGCTCCAAGTTTACTTAAAGCTTTTTCGGCCGTTTCGATGTCGCCCTTGTTGCATCCTAATTGACATGCTCGAGACAACGCCGCACTAATGCTTGCAGCATTTCCAGACGACACAGCGGCCTTCAGTGCAACGGTTGCTTCTTGTCTTGCCTCAATTTGCGATTTTTGTGTTTCAGCGCGACCAATCGCGTCATCCTGGAGATTCAGCTGTTTCGCTTTTGCAAGCGCCTGGGCAAGTAATTTCAAGTCTTCTTTTGCAATTGCATCGTTCAAAAGCTTGACGGTTTGTTGTTCGATTTTCACTGCATCGTAAACTGATTGACCCTTTGAAATATTTGACGCAGCGACACCCAAAGACTTACAATTGGCAATTGATCGTTCTAACGCGCTCATATCACGGCTTTCGCATGCCTTGGCTAGCGCTTGCGCGGCCGCAACTTTCGCTTTCAGATTCCCCAATAGCTTTTTTGCTTCTGCAATCGTTTTAGAAAACTGTGGAAAACGACCTGAATCGTCCAAGCCCATTTCCACCATTTGCTGTAAATATGCATTAAGTTCATTTGTATTTTTGCTTTCAATGGCGCCTTGAAGGTGCCCGACGGCGTCTTCTTCCAACCGTATTCGCTCAAGCAAGGCCACTGCTTGTTTATACTCGGCCGTTTCATTAAGGTCGAGTTCTTGTGCTTTGGCAGAGAATGTTTCCAAGTCATTACGATTGCGGTCTTTGACTGCTTTCGAAAGGCTACTTTTCAACTTAGCTTCCTCTTGGATTCGTCCAACTAAACTCTGTGCTTCCGTCAACGCACTTGAGCGCATACCCATGTCTTTGGCGGTTTTGATTGCACCAAGCAGACCGTTGATTTCTCTCGCCGATATTGCGTTCGTTAGGAGAGTTTCAACTCTTCGCTCTTCCTGGATCACTTCTAGCAGTGCCGTACACTCCCTGACTATTTTTAAATGGACTCCACGAAAGGGAAGCTCCCCAGCCTGTACAAGCCAATGCTCAATTTCTTTTCCGTCTCGAGAAGATTTGGCCTTTTCCAATGATGCTAAAATATTAGAATACCGCGCTGACCTGATGCGTTGCAAGAAGCGACGAGCCATTGCGGCCATCCGCGTAGCAACGGCAGATAAAGCTGTCTCACGCCCTATTTCTAATTTCTGGGCTTGTTCGTTCCGCAGAAATACCTTTGTATTTCCTTTCGCATATTGTGTGTTATCGAGAGTTTTGTTGTGGCACAGTTCTTTCAACAAACCGTCTAGGTCAGATGTCTTGCCATGCATCAAACAGCTGTACCGATTTAAAAATGTATCAAAATCGTACCGGATCGGAAACCCCACTTGCCGAATGCGGCATACTTCCAGTAACCCGGCGTATTGAAGTTGTTGCAACATCATATCTGCAGTGAATATGTTGCCGACCTTTTCTTTATTAGGCTTAAAGCACCGGATAAAATGAGGGCTTGTTGAATTGAGCGTGATCATCAATTCATTCAATTGGGTTTTAAATTGTGTCCCTAAGGTTTTCTTGGAAGCCCCCTTACCACCGCCCCGGCGCCGGCCCGTGCTAGGGGCGGCGGGGGTAGGCAGTGGAAATAGGGTCCGCAACAAATTGTCTTTGGATGTCTGCATTACCGCTGCTATATCAGCATGCAGCGTGTCTTTCGATTTTTCCATGAACCCTGTGACATCGTATGTGACGGGGCCAGCATAGTGTAAGAAAATAAAGCTGCGGTCAGAGTCTTTGGCCCGCGGTCTTGGCATTTTGTAATTAATATGTTCTTTGCCTTTAGTGCCATGAGCCTTGTTAAGTTTTGAGAGCATCTTGAGGTCACTACCCTTCGGGGTGCGGATTTCTTCATCAATCATGGCAATGATCCCTTCTCGTTTCTTCTCGATTAAGTCCAGCGCGGGCTGGTTGTCAACAAATGTGATGTTGTCGACGGAGACTCCTTCGTTTTTGTATTGCTCTTGTTCGAGTTTGAATATATGCTCGTTGAAATGAAACTGCAGCTTTTCATTGCAGTAATTGATACACAGCTGTTCAAACGAATTCTTTTCGAAACTTTCAAATCCAAATATATCCAATACGCCGATTATCGTGCTAACAGCCTTTTCATCGGTCGAAGCTGCTAAAGTTGTGTTGATTTTCCCCACAAGCCAGTCGAACAGGTTGCCATAAATAGTCTTTGCCAAAGCATCGCGTGATTGTGTTGCCTCGTCAAGCTTGTAAGAAACTTGAATCACGGAGTGCGCCCCGATCCCCCTGCTTGTAAGGCAACGTTCCATGGGGATCTCGTCCACCTGCAAAAGGGAACAGAACTTCTGCAGCGAGTCTTTGTTGTCAATTTTGACTTTTTCTTCCCCCGCGGCAGAAGGGTCAGGGACGTAGCGCACATTTCCCAGATTCAAAATGCCAGCAACGATCTTGAGCACATTTTCAATCTCGCCATCATCCATTTGAATGACTTTCATCGCATTGAGCAAGTCTTCAAATTCACGCTCGTCATTTATCCCCTTGACCTGTGTTCCTACTCCTTTGGAGGCTTCCAGACGGTTTTCAGGGTTGGTGTAGAGGTAATCTTGAGCTTCTCCAACCCCCAACAGTGTTTTCCAGTTGGTCTTTCCGGCCCCAGACTCGTGTTTAGATTTCTCCGCACCCGCAAACAGCTGGTAAAACACGTGGTAGTTTCTCTCGTTTTCGGACTGGGAGACCACACGCGACTTTTCGAGCAAGTAATTCACAATTTTACCTCCAATTATTGCCCCGCCTTTGTCGAACTTCACTGCGGTCCACTTCCCAAACCTAGAAGAGTTATTGTTGCGCACCGTCTTGGCATTACCGAATGCTTCCATAACAGGGTTTGCTTTCAAAATTTGTTCCTCCAACGACGGACCTTCTGTTTCCCGTTTACCGCTAACCTCTGCAACGTACTGCAGCACCAGTTTCATAGCCTCTGTTTTACCAGCGCCACTCTCTCCGGAAATAATGATTGCATGGTTGTCTGCGTTGGCAATCATTTGCCTATATGCATCATCGGCAACGCCGTAAACATGGGGTGGCTGGCCCCGTGAGCCGCCCTTGTATTTATCAAGCCATTCTGGCGTGTAGATGGGAAGCAGCTTAAATGGGTTCACAGAAACCAAAATCTGGCCAACGCTGGTATAGATAGAGTCTTGCTGGAACCTAATGCGTAAGTTGTGCAGAATACTGGCGTCGTTCAAGTCATTCAGTTGGACCATGTTCTCAATAGGCTCTAGACTCTGGATATCACATACTGTTAGCTTGGCGGATTCTTTTTCAGAAATGGTATGCTCTTCCCCATTGGAAAACACTACTTCCCCCTGCTCGCCACGTTTGAAGGACGTTTGAACTTTGCCGGGAAGGAATAAATCTTCCTCATCCGGGCACCATACCCAGGTGTCCTTTTCGAACGATACTGCCATGAGAGAAACGTTCGTAAGAAATTTTGTCTGTTGTTTTCTTGTTCTCTAATGCCACTGCGTAATTATACACTGATCTCGCCAAACTTATATTGCTCAAGAAGTTATTGTTCCTCCACAATTTTACCGGGTTTACAATCGTTACAGAATCCCACCAAATGCGACGAAGCAAGAAATTAGTTAGTAGGAGTTGAGAAGTTGTTCTGTGTGGCCGCCGGTGGTGCCTTCTTCTCCTCCACTACCACCTCCTGTGCCTGACGCGATTAGATAATAATGTATGACTAGATAATACAAAGACCACAGCATAAAAATAGAAACACTGCTGAGGGAGGAGTGAGGGAGCATGATATTTTCACCATTGCACGAAGAAGAGATGAAGAGAACACGAAGATAGAAGAAGA
>JACLAC010001211.1_pt1 | contig 14007 bp, 10 predicted proteins | sample 8027881 | NCBI WGS metagenome assembly JACLAC01 (sample SAMN15725517, study PRJNA655200) | protist metagenome | isolation source: fluorescence activated cell sorting (FACS) single amplified genomes of... | place: Spain: Blaines Bay Microbial Observatory, Mediterranean Sea | collected 2016-01-19 | reverse complement strand
ACCGGCGGAGATAGTGCTACTGAAAGTGCAACCCCCCAACAGGTCACCGTCACCATTACCGACGATGATGGTGCACCGAATGTAACTCTGACTGCCTCTGCTTCCAGCGTAGCGGAGGCTGCAGCATCAATCACCCTGACAGCAACTCTTTCTAATCTGGCTGACAACACCACAAACATTGGGCTGGTAACCAACGGCAATGCCACTCTCACCAGTGACTACACGATCGCTTCGACCAATCTCTCGATTGCTGCAGGAGCAACCACTGCAACAACGACAATCACATCCGTTCAGGATACTGTAGATGAGTTTGGGGAAGTGGTTCGCATTGATATTGACAATGTAACCGGTTCCACAGCGGTAGAGAGTGGGGATCAATTTGTTTCCATCTCTATCACAGATGATGATGTCTCCACTCCTTCCATAGCTGTCACCCCCTCAACCCAGCAAAATACAATCTCATGGAGTGCCATCCCAGGTGCTGACAATTATACCCTTTATTGGAAGACTTCTTCGGGTGTAAGCGCCTCTGATTCAAGCTTTGTTATTTCCAGCGGTAGTACCACTTCGTATGTTCATTCTGGACTCAATGCCGGCACTACTTATTATTACAAGCTCATGGCTACCGATGGGGTAGATTCCAGTGCTTTATCTGCCGAGGCCAGCGGTCAGCCCACTGCTGTCCCTGGCTGTTCCACCTCAGGAACCTTGACGGACAATGACACCGATCTGCTTGTTCACTATGCCTTTGAGAATAATCTCAATGACATTGCTGGATCTGGAACCACAGGAAGTCCGTATAATTTGAGCAATTCAGGCGGGACAATCAAATATGCTCAGAGTTGCGCCTATGGTCAGGCAGCCTACTTTGATTCCAGCACAGGATATTTGGAGAACAGTAACTTCAACAGAACAAATATCACTTCCTTAGATTCTGGGAATTATACCATTGCTTTATGGGTAAATCGTGATGCAGATATGATTGAATATGCATCTGCTATTTCCAGTAAGGATACAACAAACAGTGTATCCACTTGGGGAGATTCGCTTCAAATTGATGTTGATGAAATTGGTGGGAACAACTACATGCGCTGGAACAACGCTCCTTCAACAGGAATTTCAGATCAAGCAATGATCACTGATGGAACGTCTCTGACAGACTGGTCTTATATCACTGCAGTTCATTACGACAACAATACCGCTCAATTCTATCGAAATGGGGTATTGGTGGGAACACACACCACTTTTCCTGCGAGATGGTACAAGATGAAAGTTGGCATCAATCGGGGTGGGTATGTGGGGAATCAGCATGGTCTTGGCTCGGCTTGGAAAGGCTACATTGATGAAGTCAAAGTCTATGGCAGAGCGTTAACCTCCATAGAAGTTGTTGACAAGTGTCTCGCCTATTCTCAGTGTGATAATCTTACCCCGAATATTCCTTTGAATCTGACTGCTACAGCAGGAGTTTCCCAAGTCACGGTGGCCTGGGACAATGTGACAGGTGCTGACAACTACACCGTCTATTGGACGGATACTCCATCGACAGCAATTGACCCAGCCAACGCAGCTACTTATGACGGCACTAAGACCGTTAGTTCCCTGACAACTGTTGTCACAGGTCTGACCAACGGCACCTCTTATGACTTTGCTGTCAAAGCCACCAACTCAGCAGGCAGTAGCGCTGTTTCCGATGAAGCCAATGCTACCCCCTTAGCTGCAAAAACAGTCACACTGACTACTACGGGAACAACTTCGATCACTGAAGGAACAACTGGAACAACTCGATCACGTTCTCTTATAGCCACATTGAGTGCTTCATCCACTCAAGCGACCACCGTCACACTGACGCCTACTGGCACAGCCACAGGTGGTGGAGCCGATTATACCTTGCTCAGTTCAACTATTACGATTAACGCAGGAAACACAACAGGTTCTACTACTGTAAATTCTCTTGGCGATGATGTTGATGAAAGTAACGAAACAATTATTTTGAACATCACTGGAGTTTCTGGTGGTGAAGGTGCTGTAGAAAATGGCACACAGACCGTAACATTTACTATCACAGATGATGATACGTCTGGCTTTACGGTTGCTGAATCAAGCGGAACTTCTGTCAGCGAGGCAGGATCAACAGACACTTTTACCGTAGTGCTGAATTCAAAGCCGACAGGCAATGTGGTCTTCAATGTCACTTCTGGTGATACCGGAGAAGCTACAGTTTCCCCTTCAACTTTGACTTTCACAACAGGCAACTGGAACAGTGCGCAGACCGTGACCGTTACAGGGATTAATGATGATATTGATGATGGGAATGTCAACAGTACCACCACTATAGCAATCAACACAGGCTCGACTGCAGACTCAGCCTATGACTCTGTTTCTTCACAAACAGTAACAGTCACCACTACCGATGATGACACGGCAGGATTCACCATTGCTGAGACCAGTAGCTCAACTACCGTAGCAGAAACTGGCTCGACAGATAACTTTACGGTTGTGCTGACTTCAGAACCGACAGGCAATGTCGTTTTCGCCTTAACAGATAATGATACAGATAACACCGAAATCAGCTATTCCCCAACTACTCTAACCTTCACTGCAGGCAACTGGAACAGTGCTCAGACGGTGACAGTGACGGGAGTAGATGATTCTTCTGCCGACGGTTCCGTTAATAGCACAATGGCAGTTGCGATCAATACTGGATCTACAGCGGATTCAACCTATGATTCTGTCTCTTCTCAGACTGTTACCGCCACAACCACAGACAATGATGTTGCTGCTGCGTTCAGATACAGTGCAATAGGTGGCTCTACTACCGTTTCTGAAACAGGTACTACAGACAATCTAAATCTTTATCTAGCAAGTGCCCCTAACGGAAACGTTGTTGTTGATGTGACTGTCTCTGACTCCACTGAAATCAGTGTCAGTCCTACTCAGTTGACTTTCACCAACGCCAATTACATGAACACCCAAAACATTACTGTGACGGGTGTTGATGATGCTCTTGATGATAATGACACTGTCTCTCAGGTCACTATTGCAATCAACGGCTCTACTACGGATACAACTGGTTATGCCTCGCTAAGTTCCAGTTCCCGAAACGTAACCACTACGGACGATGAAGTTCCTCCAAGCGGGACACCGAGCCTTACCAATGCGGTTGCTGCTACTCAGCAAGTCACATTGAGTTGGTCTACTTTTTCAGGGGCAACCTACTACAAGTTCTATTACAAACAAGACTCCACAGTAAATTATGCTATCGATATATCGAACAGTTCAACTTACGATGGCACATTCACCGTCAATGGGGGCTCGACGACGAGTTACGTCCATGCAGGCTTATCTGCCGGTCGTTATCATTACACGATGGTGGCAGGTAACGTCGCTGGTGTTTCTTCTCAGAGCAATATGCGCGATGCTGGAGTAGTATCAAATTTTACAACATCCTCTTGTAATGTAGACAACGACACAGATTTACTGGTTCATTATGACTTCGCCGGAAATGCCAATGACAAGGTAAGAAAGTATGGTGATGGGCGTTATGATTTGAGTGTGGCAAGTGGGGGTACGATCACTTTTCCAAATAGCCGGTGTACTGGAAACACTGCTGCTTATTTCAATGCAGGCAATGGATATGCTTATAATAATAGTCTAAGTGATAGCAATGAAAGTAACCTCTTCAGCAGTGGCAACTTTACGGTCAGTATTTGGTATTACGCAGATCCGGACATGCCAGATTTCAGTAGCTTGATGTCCTCAAGATATGTCCCAGATAGTGGAAATGACGGTGGAAACTGGAGTTGGCAACTAGACAGTAGTGGAGGGAAACTCAGGTGGCGCAGTGCAATTGGTGATACGAATAACAAGCTTCATACCGTCGCTAGCAGCGCGTACCCAACTAACAACTGGAACCATGCTGCTTTTGTAAAGCATGACAATGGTACCTCTCAAGTCTACATGAATGGATCTCTCAGTAAAACTTCTTCAAGTGGTAGCAACCAGCGAACACCTCTAGAAGCTCTCAAAATTGGTACAAATCGCCGCGAGGCGTTTCCCTGGAAAGGCTACATTGATGAGTTCAAAATTTATGAAAGAGCTTTGCCTGCCTCTCAGGTTCGCAATTTGTACGATAACGATACACCCATCCCATTTACTAAATCGATTACCTTCAACACCAGCAATGGCTACGCAAAACAGAAGGATAACAAATATCCTCTGGAAATCGATGCATCCGGTCCAACTAATTGTAGGGGGCTAGCTGGTAGTTCTGGCAGTTCCTATGTCTCCGCAAGTGCCGGAAGACCTTTTGCCCTGGCCTCAGTCTTTAAAGCTGGTGCACACTCCAGTCAGGGTTCAGTACTGTCCCAGACGAATGGCTCGGACAGAAACAATGAATACAGGATTTCTCTGGAAGTAACCAATGCCGAAAGGCTTCGTTTCTGGTTTGGCAATGATCAAAACTATTATAAATGGACCTCGAAATTCACCCTGGATAGCAACAAATGGTATGGATTTTATGTTGATTACGACGGATGTAGTCGAAGTTATGGAAATTCAGAGAGTCAGAAGAATTTTAATAGGTTCCGTGTTTGGCAAGTCGATTTATCATCCGATAGTGCCACACAATTGACTACCTACGGCCAGAATGACAATTCCTATGGTACATGGATTCAGAACAATTCCGCTGGAAACCCAGTACAGGGTCAATTTTATGTTGGTTCCCGCTATGAAAATAATGATGAATTTCAGGGTCAGATCGCGGCTGTGGTGGTGACAACACTAAAAACTAATGGCGAAAATTTACCAGCAGCTTCAGAAATTGGACTGCTGGTCAGCAACCCATTACAGTGGCTGACAGACTACAAGGTTGGTCAAGATTTTAGGAGACCCGGACAAACTTATAACAGGTCGAATTTTTCTCTTAACGATGCGCTTAGTGCTGGCAGTACCAAGGTCTGGTTGATGGGAGGTGGAACAAACGATCAGTGCAACAGTACGAACTGTAAGTTCCGAAACCAAGTCTACTCGGGTTCTGCTGATTATGATTTGGAAACCAACGGAATCAGTTCCACTTTCCAAAACAATGTTTCATTTCCCTAATCTAAGCTAGTTCAAATTTATTTTTCTTCGGGAAGTGTATTGTTATTCTCTAGTGGGCGGGAGCAAGGGCATTCTGTCTCAGCTGTGATGTAAATACGTGGATATTTTTCTTTTTGAATGCCTCTCCATTCGTTCTACATCCTATTTTTGAATAATCAGATAGGTATTAAAACTGAGCAAAAGATCAAAATTGGCATCAACCGGGTCAGCCAGAGTCCCTGGAAGGGCTATGTGGATGAGGTCAAAATCTACAAAAGATCACTCACTCCAACCGAAGTTGGCGACCTCTACAACAACCACTGTCCAAAAGCCTCTTGTCCCTGAAGTTAGCTTTCTGGGGGGATAGAAATGGAACAGAAGCTAAAAATATGCTCTAGCAACAAATTATATTTTCTTAGGCCAATTTGAAACTAGAAGTAATTTTTATAAGGCGTCCACATGCTGATCAGCGCTGATCTCACCCCACTGAAGAAGCTGGCGCAGGACCACCCAACCGCCCGGGTGATCGACCTCTGCCAACAACTCCAACTGACTCCTTACGCACACGTTGTCAAATGCAAATTCAAGACTTCTGGGCAGCATGCTCCGCAACAGGTTGTGGAATTTCCGGAGGAATACCTGCCACTAACTCTTCATGTTTGGAACATGCTTGCTGCCTGTAATGAACTGCAACCGTGCCCATTTAATGCCGCAAAGGTCGATGATCGCCTTGCCCATCGCGCTGGAATTTCCGAAGAAGAAGGCATCGTTCACTTTTGAACCCATCCTGCAAATTGATCCGGTCTCACTAGCACCCCTACAACTGACTAAATTTGATTCCCTACGCCTACATCAGGCGCTGGTTAATACTTCTGAATCATCAGAGGCTCTGGATCTTTGCATGACTGCGATGGTGGCCAAAGGCTGGGTTACCTATTCGCCGAATCTGCACAAATGGGAGTGGCATGTCCCCAATGATTACCCCAAGGCGGTTGCAGATATGCTGTATAGAAAAGGCCTCATTGATTCCAAGCAGGCCTTCATTTCTGTTTGCATCAGTCAGACGGGAACCCCAATGAACCCCAAGAGCACCAACATCACCGAGGGGAATAACGTGCAGAAATTGGTGATGGACCTACTGAATCCGATCCTGCGATGCTCTTCTTCAAGTTCCTCCGACAACCTGAATCTTCTCTTACCCAAGCACCTTCGCCTCTGTACTCGCGACAGAATAACGCCTGAAGCACAATAGCCGAACGCTTCGTTTTTTCGTCACTACCCTAGCAATGGCTTCAACTCCCAACCCACATTTCCTAATTTGAAGAGGAAAATAATTCTCTTCAATCTCCATCTTCACCAACCAAACACAAAAATCCCCCACACTCTTCAATTCTTATACTGATTGAATGAGCATTTGCTGATTCCCACAACCTGTTGACATTGTGAAAAAAACGGTATGATCTGTCTCTGAGCCCGGAGTTCGCCGGGATCATCCATAACTTCTAATAAGGAAAAAAATGATAATTAAACCGAAACCGACCCCACAATGGGAGCGGGCGTCACATTACATTGCTAGCGGCAAGTGTCCATTGGATCTGCGTTGGCTCCTTTTCAATCGTAAACCAGATATGCTTCGCCATGGATGTGCAATCCAGGTCGGCAGGAGCGTGTTGGTTGACCACCAGCGGTTGATGCTGTTTTTGGAGGAATTGTCCCAACGCAACGAAGGATTGGTCCCTAGGCATTGATACGCTGGGATTCTTAATCTTTTGTAGCTAAAGGACATTCGTCCAAAAACAACAAAACCCCGGTCGTGAGAGGTAGAAACTCTGACGCCGGGGCTCAAGTTATAATATTTAAATATTTGATTAGAATGTTAAATCAACATAAGAGAAAAGTCACGTCCAAATCAGGGTCTGACGACAATTTAGGAGCCAGTGCTGATCCAACGGCTGATTGGAGAAAACGCCGGGATCAGGCGATTCGGCAATACCATCAACTTGGGCTCTACCCGATACCTTTATCTGGCAAGAAGCCCTATCAAAAGCAATGGCAGAAGCTGGAAAAATACCAGGGCTTGGATACGGAAGCAGTGCTGAGGTTGTTTTCAGCAGAGGACAACGTGGGCTTGCTTTGTGGTATCCCGATGGTAGAGGGAAGGTTCCTGCGAGGAATCGACTACGACGATGATGCGCTATGGGAAACACACCTGCAAAAGTCTAATGATGACGAGGGCTATGAGTGACTGAAAGGCGGCCCCGTTGTCGAAACCGGAAGTGGTAAACGCCATCATTACGTCCTTTCTGATACACCTGCTAAATTTGTTTTTGCAGGCGCTGGGGGTATTGCTGATCACGGCGGAGAAATTCAAGGGGACGGCACCCAACTGGTGGTTCCTCCCTCAATTCATCCAGTCACTAGGAAAGAATACCGCTGGCTTGATGAAAGTTGGCAGGACATCCACTTTGTTGACCACTTAACGCTGGAGGCAAGCTATCCAGTTAAGGCCGACAAAAGAAAGTTCAAAGCAAATTCGAAGAAAGAAGAGGAGCAGGGATTTTCCAGCAGTGATGCTGGAAGTTTTGGCAATGACTCCACTTTCTACGATTACTCGACTATTGATTTCATCGCTCTTTTCCAAAGTCGTGGCTGGCTGATCGAGGACAAGGGGGACACTGTCATTGTTCTCTGTCCGAATCGAGCACAGCACACCGAAAATAGCGATGGGACAAGTTCCACCGTCATCCTGCGGACGCCTGCTGGTGGACAACGATTCAAGTGTCTGCACGGCCACTGCGAACATTTGTCAGATCGGGACAATCTCGTAGATTTATTGGGCGGTCCTTCCATCCTCGAAGGCTTTGCAAAGAAGCGGGACAGTTCAGCAAGCTCACAGGAATCTGCGTCCACAGAGACGAAGGCACCACCAACAACTTCTTGGCTCCGGCTTGATCCACGCAGCGGACTTTATCACGTTCGTCAGATCGAGGCTGCCAATGCTTTCTTGGAAACTGGTGTTCAACTCGATGACCCGGAACTTGAACAAAAACTGCTCAACTTCCTCGAATCCCCTTCCGGTGGAGAAGACATCAGCACCTTGGGCGCAAGAACACTGGCCGATGTCATCAAACTTGTCCGCACCAAGCGATCCACTGGAGAGAAAGTCCAACTTCGTCAGGCCAGTGATATCCCCATGGGATCGGTTCATTGGCTTTGGAACGGCTGGCTGGCCCAAGGCAAGTTGCATCTATTGGCAGGGCAGCCCGGTACTGGTAAAACTACCATCGCGATGCAGATGGCAGCGATTGTCTTTACAGGGGGCAACTGGCCTGACGGAAGTCAAGCGAAGAAGGGCAATGTGCTGATTTGGTCCGGTGAAGACGATCCAAAGGATACGTTGGTCCCACGCCTTGCTTTAGCCGGTGCGGACCTGCAACGAATCAACTTCATTGACAACGTATTTGATGAACAAGGTACACGCGGTTTTGATCCTGCCAAAGACCTACGGATGCTGGCTGCTGAATTGGAGAAGATTGGTTCGTTGAGTCTCTTGATCGCTGATCCCATCGTTTCTGCAGTGAGTGGAGATTCTCATCGCAACACCGAAGTCCGAAGAGCCCTACAACCACTGGTTGACTTAGCAGAGGCACAGAACTGTGCGGTTTTAGGAATTACACATTTTTCCAAGAGCAACCAAGTTCGTGATCCGCTGGATCGGGTTACTGGTTCCGTTGGGTTTGCCGCAGTTGCCAGAATTGTCCTAGGTACGATTAAACAGACTAATGTGGACAGTGAAGACAAACGTTCTTTAATCCGACTCAAATCCAATATCGGTACCGACAGTGACGGATATGCTTACACGCTGGAGCAGAAACAAGTTCCTGGTCATGAAGAGATTTCCAATTCCAAGATCCAATGGGGGGAGGCTGTTTATGGTTCTGCCCAACAGATCTTTGAAGACGTTGACGCGCAGCAATCTGATTCCCGAAGACAACCGCGGGATGAAGCGCTGGAATTTTTGCGTGACCTGCTCTCTGAGGGTGCTAAAGCTGTCAAACCGATCAAAGAAGAAGTCAAGGCTGCCGGACTTGCCTGGCTGACAATACGGCGTGCTGCTGATGAACTCAAAGTCATCAAGCGCAAGGTGGGTGGTCCCAAAGAGAAATCATATTGGGAGTGGAGTTTGCCAGAAGAACCCACTGGCTTTTCTGCTCTCTGAAGGTGCTCACCCAGGTCGAAGGTGCTCACAAATATAAGTGAGCATCTTCTGCTTCAGTGAGCATCTTCACCCTTTTCAAAACGATGGAGGCATTGTTGAAGATCAAGTTTTCGACTGTGCCTTCCATTCGTAAGTTTGGCTACGTTAGATAGGAGAATTGCAATGAAGGAGATCAACACGATTTCAGCGGAAGTGTACCGTGAGCGAAGAAAGCATTTGAGTTGTATGGTGCATGGTGATCTGATGCAAATGCTGCGGCAAGTGGCGAGGCAACAACGTTGGAGTTTGGGTCGGACCACTGATGAAATTCTGCTGCGTGGGTTCCGGGTGACCGGGCACCTGCCAGAAGAGAACTAGGGGCGTGGGCAGCAATGCTGGCGGGAAAGGTGTTGGGTTTTGAAGGCTAGGAAATACTTACTTTCCGGTATTTTCTGGAAAAGGTCTAAGAAGGGGGCTTGGGGAAAGATTTGGAAGCGGATTACGACTTTTTTGCTACCATTTCAATTTTTTGGTATGTTCTAAGTCTATTCATACCGGCTAAGTCACTGATATTGTTGGTGGGCTGACAGGGACTCGAACCCTGGACCACCTGATTAAAAGTTCCATCTCTACTTAAGTGCACTTGAAGTAACTGAAAGAAACTTAACGAAATCAGTCGATTTAGTCAATGACTAGTTTATTGGACTCAAGTGGATTGAAGCAGTTGATGGCACAAATTGGCACAAAATTCTCCATTTTATGCTTTAATTTCTTTTCATAAACGATTGGCCAAATTATCAAACTTTCAATAAATCCTAGTGTGTTTGGGAAAGAAGTATTTCGATCTTTTCAATTACCCCAAGGATCTAGGTCTCATAACCCGAAGGTCGCAGGTTCAAATCCTGCCCCAAAACCATACTTTTACTCAGTAAAATCATAACCTTATACAAATCAAAAAGCTGACCCGCAGACACCTGTATTTTTTCTGCCCAGCCGCCTGCCCAGCCACCAAGAGAGAAAATCTAGGTAACCCAGCCACCTGCCCAGCCACTCATCACCAACTTTTTCCCCTCGTGTTGGTTCGCACTCTTCCCAAATCAAATTTGTACCTTTGACCAATTCTCCAGCTAGCCCAGATCGTACACAAAACCCGCTCATAACCGCATAGTACGATGTCCGATTAGGGTCCCAAGCCAAATGCAGTGCTACTGTATCCACTTGCCGCTGTATTAAGGGAAATTCGAGAATGTTATTGTTTTTAAGCTGTTTCAGGATGTAAATCTGCAGAAGGTTGTGCAGGGGAGATTGAGGACACCATGGAGCACAGGCCAATGGTGACTTATTTGAAGCTATGCTGGGTAGATCGCTAAGATATCTTCTCTGGCCACAAACAATAGAAACTAGCGACTATACAAATGCATCAAATCTTGCCGAGTTTCTTGAAGCCGGCATAAAGGACTTCATCAGTGGCCACTGAGAGTGGCCAGTTATTTTCTGCAGCCACTTCTTGGAGAAGTTGAAGAATATCTGGGTGAACCCTGGTAGAAAGCGATGGGCGTAGCCCACGCCAAACCTGGCGTTCCAATTTAATAGATGTGCTTTTCATGCGTGTACCTATCACTGTAAGGTGTTGATTACCCGTGACAGCTGATTGTCCAGATTAACAACTCAGGATTGCCATCAATGGGTTTTTCCCCCTTGGTCTTTCCACACTGATCAGCCCCTTGGATTCTAACTCTTCAAGAGCTCTGGCTTTCTGATGCCTGGAAATTCTTTTCTCTTTCAGTTTTGAGGAACTGACTGAAATTTTACCTGTTTTCTTCAAAACAGACCAGTACTGTATGAACAAGCCAACAATGATTGCGGGACGGCTGCAGGTAAACAGTTGCTCGACCCAAGACATTTCAACATTCCTATGAAGGAAAAATTGCGATCCTCTTCGAAAGGCCAGTTCCTCTGCACGCTTACGCAGTTTCAATGAAGAAGGTTTGATCTGCACTTCTCGAAAGTGTCCGACTGGATTCTCAGGTGGGGTCTTCTTAAACATATATATCTATAAAAAATAAAGGATAACCCGGGTGCTCGTCCGGTGCGCAGGTACGTGTCTTAAAACTGAGCACCCTAACTATCGTATTCTTTTAGGTTATCCAGCTCTTCCATCACCATTTCCCAGAACTCTCTCCCGCGATCTTCATCACAGTATCGCTCCGGGAATCGGAACACCTCAACATCCGTTCCTAGTTCAAAGCCATTCAGCACATCCCTGCTGGCTTTGGCCATCAATTCTCTTGCCTGAGTAATCTGCTTATCTAAAACTTCCAGTGGGGCCTCAATCAGAACAGCATCATGTACAGGGGCGCAGACGCTGATTCCAGCCTCTGTCATGTAACAACAAGCCAGGCGGAGGATTTCAGCACCGTTAGCCTGCATTGGAAAACTTGCCAGGCTGCGAGCGTTCACCTTCCCTTCGAGATGCAGGTACCAACCAAAGACCGTCCAGAGTTTCAAGTGGAGCATCGCGTAGCTAACAGCAGCATCAGACCATTGCCAGAAGTCAGGAAACATTCGCCGATGATTGGCCAAAAGTTCCCTGCCCATCTGCAATGGTTGATTAATCCTGATTGCCAGCGACTCAGCCCCCATTCCATACTGAACGGCTAAGACAGCTGCCTTACAGAGCTTGCGTTGCTCCGGGTGGCTTTTCTTTGTGGCGTCAGCCGGAACCAGCTTTGCCAGTTTGGCAAATTCAAGGTAGGGGTCTCCGGAATGATAGGCAGCCTGCATGGCCTTGTCACCTGAGAGAGCGGCAGCAATCCCGATTTCTTGTTGAGACCAGTCAATGTAAGCTACACCAAATCCTCTCTTGGGTTTAATCAAGCCCCGCAGCCAAATTGAACTACCAAAGATGTAACTCGCCGTGCTCGGCTGGTTACGCCCAGTCTTACTACGAAAAGGGCTCAAGTTAGTCCGGGCTCTGCTGTCATTACCAACCTCGAACTTGTTGAGCCGCATCCGCCCAAGCGCGTGTCGCAATTCGCGCAATGGTGACAGCTGAGAATGAGTTCTGGCCAGCTGGCGGAAAGTCTCATCTTTTAGATCGAGTGACCCGGAAGGCAGGCGTGGCCATGGGATTTGTTGACGGCGCAGGTAATCGGCAAAGCGATCCTTTTTGAAAGTATTTCCATCGAAGACACCATAATCAACGTCTACCCGTTGAATTAGTGCATCCTTGATCACCTCCCAGTTATTTTGCAAACGATTCAAGGTATCAACATCAATCGGGATACCGTTATTTTCCATCTGGGCGACCGCCTTCATGTAACGACCTCGGAGAAGTGCCTGCCCCAGATTCAGATTTTTTGTCAGGTAAGGCAACAGTTCAACCAAGGCGTCGACATCACCCTGACAGTAGTCCATCAGTTCACAACGTTCACAAATGCTGAACGGGCCACCTCGGATGGCAAGCTTACGCATTGCCTCTTTTTCGGTGTAAGCAATAGCCGAGAGCCCAAAATATATCAGTGCCCCTAACAATCCATTGCCGGAGGGAAGGAACTTACCGTTCGTCTGGCAACGAAATTCTACGAAAAGATCCAGTACGTTCGTTGGTAAAGGCCACCCCAGCGCCAGGTGGCATTTCAGTTCGGCTGTTGCAAAGTAGGCGACGTAAAGGATGTCCCTACCCAAGGGTATCGGGCAAGGGGTGCTTAACTCTCCAGAGATCCAGGTACGAACGAGTTGCCCACTGAAGAGCTCCCGAGCAACCATGCAGTGGACCTCCGGAAGGTTGCCGCTGACTTCCCTGAACTCGAAATCAACGGCCCAGACTTGCTCAAATTCTTCTGCAAGAGCTGACTTCAAAGTTCTCCACGCAACTTTTTCAGAACAATGTGATCATGGGTGTCGATGATTTTGCCCTTGAAGGCAACGTGCACCAACTTTTGCCAGGACTCCTCCGGCCAGACGGGATCGGTTAACTCTCCTTGTGCTTCGTACACCTCATAAGCACCAAGAGCCTGGTTAGACTGAATCCGCACCCAATGTTGCTGAGCAGCATTATCGGCCTCCATTGCAGATAGGTGCCAGGCATTCGGTCTTTCGGGGTCTGGAAGGGCCAGAGGCCAGATGAATGAGGTTCCCAGGCGATCCACCGCAAGGACAAGTCGATAGGCTTTTGCCAACTGGAGAACTTCTGCCAGTACACCCTTGGTGACAATATATGAATCATCTGCTTCACCGTATTTCAGCAAGTGAACATCGAGCCGATATTCGGCGTGTGTACGGCAGAATTGAGTCCGATTGAGCTTGCGCACCGGGACTGTTGTCAACAACTTCCGCACCTCGCTTTGTGCACCAAAACTTTGCGACATGCGAATCGTCTCCAGGTCAACCAACTCTTCGTAGTCAGGATTGTTTGGAACTGGTTCATCTGTTGCGGGGGTGGCCAAGTTTTCAATGTCGTTCATTGGTTCCTTTTTTGATCGGGTATTTTTAGTTAGCTGACTCTTGGCAGCAGACTTACTTTTCACATTTTCCATCATTTCCTTGAGTAAGAGGTAGGGGGCTCTGCCACGGATAACACCGCGTGCAGAAAGGCGGATTTAAATTCAGTCACTGCTTGTGGGAAACCTTCTGGCCTTCCATCCAGTTTTGGAGATCCTGCACACTGTAGCGGATAAGGTGTCGAAGTTTGACGTAGGGTGGGCCTGATCGTTGGTAGCGCCAACGGC
>JACLAC010025088.1_pt1 | contig 14011 bp, 2 predicted proteins | sample 8027881 | NCBI WGS metagenome assembly JACLAC01 (sample SAMN15725517, study PRJNA655200) | protist metagenome | isolation source: fluorescence activated cell sorting (FACS) single amplified genomes of... | place: Spain: Blaines Bay Microbial Observatory, Mediterranean Sea | collected 2016-01-19 | reverse complement strand
CATATATATATAAAACGACTTAGCTCAAAAAAAACAAAAAATATAAAAAATACAAAAATTATATAGATTTATTATTATTATTTAAATATGTCAGATCAAGTGAACAAAAAAGCATATCCATTAGCTGAATCTAAATTAAGTGCAACCATACTTGAATTAGTACAACAAGCATCCAACTACAAGCAATTGAAAAAAGGTGCAAATGAAGCAACAAAAACTTTGAATCGTGGAATTAGTGAATTCATCGTTATGGCTGCAGATACTGAACCATTGGAAATTGTTTTACATTTACCATTATTATGTGAAGATAAAAATGTACCATATGTATTTGTACCATCAAAAGTTGCATTAGGAAGAGCATGTGGTGTTTCACGTTCTGTTGTAGCTTGTTCGGTTACTACCAATGACCAATCACAACTTGCAGATCAAATCAAAAAGTTGAAATTGAAAATTGAACAATTATTAATTTAAGAAGTTTTATATCATATCCGTATAGTAAAATGCCAAAACATATAGGATGTATTTAGACGACTATTTATCAGTAAAATATTTTCTATTTTACATCTGTAAATACTTGAAAAAAAAACGCCACACAGAACATACTTCGTAGATGAGAGAGATATGAGAGAACATACATGTGTATATATATATACATGTGCTATTGTATATGATATTTTTTAATATATAATATATATATATATATATATATAATATTTTGTACGAATACGTATGTTTTTACACACACACACACACACACACACACACACACACTCCTTTCGCATTACAAACGTCTCAGTACATTACATGGCGACATTTTTTCGCACCACAAAAGCATGGATGTGTTTTTCCTTTCACTTGTCCTTTTGTATATCCATAATCCCATGTTAATTCTTCACCTTTTTTTATACTTGATGATGCAAAAAAAGCAAGACGAGGCAATCGAAAATCATGTGAATCAACATACACACTTTGCTTCTCTAAATTTGGCTCACAGCTATGATTGATGAACCGCGCCACATTACCATACCATTTTGCATCTATACAAATCATATCTTGATCGTCATTTGCATCTACTTCGTCTACTTTAATATCATAATTGGTTGATAAACCATTATTATCAGGTCCCTTTTGTTTATTAAATACTCTTCGCCATAAACGAGAACCAGCTCCACTGACAGCTCTAAAAGTTGGAGTAACAGCAGCTGTAGTAGTGGTCGTCGTCGTTGTTGTTGATGTTGTTGTTATTGATGCAGATGAAGGGGAGAAAGAGGAAGAAGAAGACGATCCATTGCTGTTCTTATTCTTCTTCCCATCAGCTTGATCCTTTTTCTCTTTCGCTTGTTCATTTTTCATTAAAACCCAAGCCGTATCAAGACTTAATAAATATTCATCCCCTAAACGAGGATCTGCACGCCGTTCCGCTTCTTGTTCTGAAATCAATTCACCCATGTATTCACAAACAAAAGTACCAGCAGGAATGTCTACTAATGTTTTTACACCCCAACCACATTGTTTAGTTTTAAATACTTCTAAAGGGACCGTCATACCTCTACCAACAACACGATTTTTACATCTATTTTGATGGCATTTACATCGATAATTACATTCATATATGACATCTCTTTGACGCAAAAGTTCACGGCGACGATTATATGCAAAACTACCATCGTTTGCTTTTGCACATTCGCATTTTTCTGGATCTCGACAATCATCTTCACAGCTGCAACAATTTATAATTTGATCTGGTCGACAGATTGTACTTAAATGTAAATTTTCTTCTCCTACTACACTTTTGGTGACATATGAAAATGGTGGCGGCAAATCTTTCTTTTTATAAGGATTTATTGCATGTATAGGCATGCTTTCAGTCCCATTTGACACATCCTCGACTACAATTTGCTGTGCAAGCAAACGTTTAGATATCTTTGGATAATAATGTTCCACGGGAAATTCATCATAAATATTTAATTCATTTTTCTTAATAGAATCTTTGCTTATATTTAAATACTTCATCGTTAATTTCGCACTTTTCTGTAAAGGCTTGATTTTAGTATCATCACATAAGAAACAAGACCAATCTTCTACATCATTGATCCTTTCAACTTCCTTTGGACCAAAATTTCTATGTATACAAGTTTGGCAAAAAACACGTGTGCAATGATCACATCCCATCACACTTCCACCATCACCGCACCAACGACAAAATTGTTCCGACCCTGTTTCAGGATTAATATTAAAATTACCACGTTTATATACGTGTGTACATTTATGGCAAATAATTATATTTAGCCGTGGATGTAACAATACGTGTGATTTTGATTTTAACATTTCACCACAAGCGGTGCAATGAACAATACACGAGTTCCAATGCTCATCAAAGATGTCATCACCATTATCATTTGCATGTGCATCAAAAACCGTTTTCCATGCTGGCATTTTAAAATCCGAATCCCGGAATCCAAGACCAAGTCTCCCAGTATCTATTAAACGAAAATTATACGGGCGTTCACGAGTTAATTTAGTTTTTGTATATTCTAAGACATTATTTTCCTCGTTTGATGATGAACCTTTCTTTTTTTTCTTTTTCTTTTGCCTATGTACAACTTTTTCCTCAATTTCAACATTGTACATTCCACCTTTTTGCTTACCTTCAGTTAATAAATATCCTTTTTTACCTATCCGTTTACCAAATGTAACTTCTATTGGTATTCTCGCTGGAATAACAATATTCGTAGTAAATACTTTGACCATACATTGTAAAAAGATTTCTATCGAATTATTGCATATAATGATTTTAATTAATACATTAATTGTTTCATCTACGATTACCTCTATATTGTTCCTTTTTTGTTTGTCATCTTCAGTATCAATATCCATCATCATCATCATTGTACTAGAATTTGTACTTTCTTTTTCGTGATTTCCAATAAATGCATTACGAAGCATGTCTATACCATTTTTTTTCTTTTTTTGCATTAAACGACTTTTCTTTATACCTAATAAGATATTTTCAACATAATTTACAACATCATATATTTCCTTTTTCGACATATCAAATAATGTATTGAATTTTAAAATAATTTTCATATAATTTTCATCGTCATTCACATAGGTATCTTTTAATAGTTTTATCAATTGAATCAATAAAGAATTCTCCATGGTTTTCAAAGCATAAGTCTCTTTTTTAATTTTTTTATTTATTTGCTTATTTTTCTTATAATTGTATTCTTCTAAAATAGATTTAATACCAGCAATAAATGAACTAAAGTTACTAACACCATAGTTTTTTCTTAAATATTTTGTCAATGCACCACAAAAACCATATGGTGAATTTTTAGGAAAGTCATACCCATCATATAATTCATAAATGGGAGTTGGTGGTGGCAATATAGAATTATCTTTTTTCTCGTTGCTGCTATCTGACTGTGATATAACAGTTTGGTTTTCATTATTATCATTAACATTCATATTTGACGTAACATTCATATTGTTGTCGTCGTCGTTGTTGTTATAATTATTATTTATCATTGTATCATTTTCTAATAAAGATATTATTGTAGGTGATTCATTATTTTTGCCTTTGTCAGAGGTGCCATTTGTAACTTTTTTATTGTTAAAAGTTGAATTTTTTATTTCAACAGACTCAGTATGACCATCATCCTCATCCACCAGATTTATTATATCATTTTGATCATGTAAGTCGACCCCTAGTTTTCTTTTCTTCTTCTTCTTATTGGATGAAGACGTATTAATGTTACTAGCATTTCTTTTTTTCGCCTTTAATGCTTTATTATAATTATACATCATTTTTTGACACTAATTTTGTGAAGATAATTCAAAATTTGAATGGAATAAAGGAAAGGATACACCTGAAGGATTTGGTCAATGATTTTGAAAAATATGGAGTTTGATCGTATTATAAGACAAATTGCATTGGTTGGTCTTGGTTATTGTGGATTAGTGTAGTTTTCAGATTTACAATTAGATTTGCACATTTAATTAATTTGTCATGTGTTATTTTTTTCTATTTTATTTTTTTGTTTCGTGCGTGCGCAGGTGTGCCAGGTTAAGGTTTTGTTGTGTGGCGAAAAAAAAATAAGGTTTTGTTTTATTATACCGACAGCCTTTTTTTTTTATGAAGCTTATTATACACCACTCTACATACAAAAAGTAGGAGAGGATCCGCTCTATAATACAAAGTTGTATTAAATACTGTATTTACACAAAATAATTAAATGTTCAAAAACTTCTTTTGTGAAAGTTGGAAGTAAAGCTTTTAAGACACTAAAAGCCAATAATCAATTTACAGAGTATACGAAACGCGTATTTTAATATTTTACCCCCAGAGATAAAATGAGAATTATGCATTTTATCAAAAATAAAAATATTTTTTATTAAAAAATAGACTCTTAATTATCATATGAAGCATCATACCTATGATAGTATTTTTACGATTCGTATCATATCATATACATATATATATGTACGAGTAATACGTAATATATATAGCCATATACACAAACATTTTTACAAGACAATATATTTTCCCTTTTCTAATCTGTGCAGTAAAATTACACCGGATTATATGTAAATTCTCTCAAATTTGCATTTGAATTGAAATTCAATGATGCATATTTAATTTTACGTACCTCCGGCATTGTATCAAAACCAGCTGAAAAATAATCATAATCCGAGTTATCTGGGGTTGTTAAATAAACATTACCTTTTTTCCTACGAGGTATTTTACAAATGTTTCCATCAGAAGTGATGCCATTAGATAGTAACTCTAATTCTTTGAAATATGCATCATTTGGATAGTTCAAAATCAGTTTATTTTTCTGAATATTGTCATAAATTATATTCACTCTTTGCCAACCATCAGATGCAAATTCATAATCAGCACATAACTCATAGTTATGAGGATTTCCATTTCCAAAATCATAGCACTCCGTATGTACATTTACACACAACAATTTGGAATTTTCTTTAATTGATATCAAAGGTGACATGTCTGCACTTTTGCTCATAAATCGTAAAATCGGACACTTTTGACCAACATTATTACATTTTGTATCAACTTTGATTTCGAAGCTGAGTTGAAAATTCTCATAAATAGTTGTATACCCTATATGATTGTCATGTGCAACTGATGTTTCTGGATTGTATGTAAAATATGCAAATTGGCCATTATTAGCTGTGCTTGTCGGAGTGTAAGTTATATCTTTCAATCCAAAATTTTGATTTCCAATGTAAAGATATTTTGGATTATTATCAGCAATATTGTTACAGCAGGCATACACCTGTTTATGAGCGACATTAGTATCTGTAGTCGCCCAATCTGCATCAGAGTATGTAACAGTGTTCCCAGACAATTTCTGACACCATCCTTCTGCACCCGTGCCTATTTGAACCCATTCATCGTTTTCAATTGGCAACCACATGTCAACAGAATTGTGTTCACCACCAATCGGTTTACGAAATCGACCATTTGGACATATTTCATCATAAGTACAAAACCTTTGTCTACGATCATTACAAGTTTGTTCCAATGTATCGTATGATTTTGAAGCTCCATCATTAAAAAATTCCATATATTTTCCTGTAAAATTTGAATGTATTCTTAAATCCAGCTTATAGATTTTTACATTTTGGCGAAGTTGATTTTCTACCGACAAATACGAACAACTACTCTGAACACCATGTGAAAAACACCTCTTATTAGTATTACTTGTCTGTATACATTTCGATCCTGAACTATCGTCAAACTGCCATTGATTACAACTTCTTCCGAGCCCAGTTCCAAATCTAGCAAAAAATCGGTTGGTCCAAATACATTCTGTAATAGATTGGAAATGGTCTAAATAGCAAAAATCATAAAGTGCGGTAGGACTTGATCCTTTCCACCCAAATACACTTGCAGTATCTTGAAATTCTTCTTTTGTTCGAACATATAATACTAATTCCTCCTCCGTCTTGTCATCTGTAAACATGTAATAATTGTAGCCATTATTATCAGCAGGTATAGTATTAATATCCACATCAGACATTTTTCTATCTCCTTTTGTGTCACTTAACTCATCTTGAGCATTTGTATCTGGAGTATACTCCGCCCCATCGATTTGTAATATTTTTGTCCATGCTCCGATGCTAGAATCTTCCTCTACGAAATTAGACTTTATATAAACTTTTCCGTCATGTTTATACGGACGATAACTACCTTCTAAAGTTACGCTGACTTCTGGCATTATATTGGTATTACTCTCATCCTGTATAGAAGCTTTTAATGTATTATGATGAACATCAATTAAAACATGTTTCCAGCCTTCAGAATCAAACAGATTATGATCACTACTTTTAAAACTGATAAAATCTTTGGTAATATTTTGCTCATTTTCCGACATAATAATATCTAAATTGCCATTGATATCAAACCTGATGACGGGTGATTTAGATCGACCATCTGAAAATCGTATAATTTCTTTTGAATAAATTTTATTCGCAGTAGTCCAAATACTAAAGGACAACGTAAAATCTGAGAAAAGGCCTGTTGAACCGAGAAAAATAAAATTTTTGCTTGGTAGCACATCTGCTTCAAATGGACCATTTGCAACGAATGGAGAGCTTTTCAATACTTGCTCAGGATCTTGTCCAAAATGAATATTTAAATGGTCATTTCGCACGGGTCTTCTATATCGTCTTGTAGTTGTAAGGGATGTTTTATATCTATTAACTGCGACAGTATATACATTATTGATAACATGTATATTCACTTTGCTCCATTGATTTAACAGAATGCCGCTAGAAACGGCAGGAATATGCATTATCATATTTCCATCTCTCATACTTCCAAATGACACTTGTAAATCAAGATTTATTTTTTCAACGGTTTGACCAGAATCAAAATACAATGCATTTTCATTGTTTGGAACGAAAGAAACACTTAAGTACTTATCTAAATACGCACAACAATCTTTATCAGAGGATGTAAATCGAAATATTTCATTTCTTCCAATGCTTTTACTATATGGATAGATATCAAAACTTACGTGATAATTAGTATATGCTATGACAGAGCCGAGGTTGATTTTTGATATTTCAAACACATCCTTATTTCCAGTGAGCAAATTAGTGCTTTTTTCAAAAGGATTGAAACTTGGTACGTAAGTCGCTGGTCTACCATATCCCGTCAATCCCTTACAATGAGAAAACCCATTTGAACATGTAACGCAAACAACATCTGGCAGTTTCCCTGGCATATTAAAAGATTGAATGCCATGTGGACAAATGTCGCTTGGATAACAATTACCATTCTTTAAGTAAAATCTATCTTCACAAATTAAGCAAGTTTCATGACTTAAGCAACCAAAACAATTCACTTCGCAACCTTCAGTAGAGTACAATAGTAATTCGCTTAAGTCATTTCTTGTACCACATTTGTCACACACAGTAGCTGAATGTTGGGGCATCAAGGCAAATCCAAATGTTCCTTTCCAATCATTATTTAAGTGATACTTTCTACGCTGATTTCTTTTACGTATACGTGATTTCCAAACGTTGAAAGTATACGGACCTCCGGATGCCCCAGGTAAGAGATTGTCATTCTTTAAAGTCAATGATGGTTCCGATTTTTCTAAAAATAACGCATTGAATGAAAAATCACCGTTGTAATAAGATAAAACAATACTATTTGGTGTCGTATGAATTGTAATTTGTTTACTACTATATGATATTTCAAAGGACAATGTATTACTACCACCACTTCCCATTTTAAAATGTCCTTTCTTGCCATTGAAAAGTCCAACAAAATCATTTTTTGTAGCATCGTTTAGATATTCACCCTCTATGTATTCCCCATGAAAGGATAAACGTATGTAATATGGTGTTGACAATGCATTACCGCTGTTGTCCATAGATTGCTTCCAAACAGATGTAGAAATGTCTCGATAAAGCGTGTTGTCTAATGAGTCGTATCGATATTGTGGCACCGTTCCAAAATCAACTGCTGAATTTCTTGTATCACTAAATATGTATAAAGTTGCATCATCATCAAGCTCAACTTCAACTATATTCTCAATTTGGTCGCATTTAACTTTTATCACAACACCAACAGAAGGAAGGCCACCTTTTTGTCCATTGTTTAATTTGTCACCAGCAAATCCACCACCCCACCCCAGTGTAGAGAGGATCCGAGCTTTGCCCCCATAATATACACCAATACCTTCCCAATTAGGACCATTACAGCCATATTGACGGTTGTTATCGTTGTCCTTCGTCACGGCCCAGCATGAGCCACCAAATCTTGTGCCATCTTTTACACATGCATGGCAAAACGTCGCAGTTGTCCCGAATTCACTAAAAGAACTTGTCACCCCGCTTAGTTGAATATTTTGATTTATCTGTTGCTCAAAAATGTTTGAACCAGAAGGAACTGTAAACTGTACATAATTGCTTAAGGCAGAACCATATTCGATTCTCACTTGGTAATTACCGTTAATAACGCATTCTTCTGGTGGTGCACTATTTACTCCATCTAAATTCAACAGTCTAATATTTGAATCATCCAATCTATAATCTCCATATCCTTCTCCAACTGCCTCAGTAAATACTGTATACCACCCGTCATGATATGCGTTGTCTAAAACAATAGATTTTTCTATAATTTTCAATTCATCATCTATATCATTCCAAAATTTAAATGGAAATGTCGGCTCTGCATATGATTGGCTACCATCACGAAGCAGATATGCAGATTTTGTTCCAGTAACATGAATAGCTTTAAATGGACTGCAGTACCCTGCTTTTTTACATTGTAACTTTGAAGAAGGAACTATACCTTCGCTTGAATGGCCACCAAAAGTAATCATTCTACCATTTATTAAAACGCTAGCGTGAGAGAAACGTGGATATGGTTTCAATTCTAAGTTGTGTATTGAACTCCACCTCCCTGACGTAACATCAAAATTCCATAAATCATCAAATATAACTTGACCATCCCATCCACCATACACATGCATAACACCATTTTGTACAACTGCGGTATGGTTGCTTCTAGGAGATGGAAGTTCGACTTCCCTTCTCCACACACTCCCAGCAGATCCAGTTTTCGTGCTGCATCCAAAATTTTCGCTGCAGTAGCTAAAACAAGTTTTTCCACTTGATTTTAAATACGTTATTGTATTGCAATAATTTTCTGATTCAGGTGGCAAATGTAAACAAGCTTGAAATGCTTTTTCTAAAGTAGGATATGAGTGGCATACACTTCCATAAGCTAATTTAGCAGATATAGAGACGCAACCACTACCTAGATTTCTATGAAGACATACTGGCCTAAAATCTTTTTCAATATAACCATCACTTCTATCATTAACGTATTCTTGAAATGGGTCATCGTTTAATGTCCATTTCAATGAGTAATCCATTGGATCTCTTAATTCTTCAATGTCTTCATCAGTTATAAATAAAACGGCATCTTTCAATCGTTTCATCATTTCTGGACTATGATGGATATTATTACCGCTGGTTGGATAGGTCGACAATCCATTCAAAATGCTGATTCTATGGATTGGATTTTCATACTGTTTATTGTATTCATTAAGATGTATAGAGATCCACGATGCAGCGTCAGTGGAAGGATATGCCGTAGAATCAGTTGCCGAGACAAAATCAACACACGGTTTCTTTGTGCATGCCTCGGAACTCCCTGGAATACAATTATTGCCCCGCTTTCTCTGATCGCCAAATCCTTTATTATCGTCACAGCAAGAATCAAAGTTCATTGTTGCACTGTAAGCATATGGAAATCCTGATGGGCATCTATCAAACCCATGTTTGACCGTTTTACCAACTGCAATATCATTGCCATAATAATCAAAAACTTTGATTTTAAGCAATGTCAACAGCGCATCCCTTTCAGAATGTATATACAAATATTTCCCTTGTATTTTACGCGTGATACCTGGCATCCATTTCCGATTTATATTATTTTCTAGATCTAAAATTTGAACATCATTTAAATGTCTTTTCCCATCATAACCACCGAAGATAATCATTTTACCAGAATCAACCACTGTAGAGTGACCCGAACGTCTAGTAGGAGTTCTATCACCAGAACTATCTTCGTGTACCAACTTTGTCCACTTCATGTAGCCAGGAGGTACAAAACGCGATAGCATACAGCGTGCATTAGTACCATCAACGGCCATATCCAAAATGCTGGTAGTGCTAGCAATGACTACTGCATTATCTGTATATCTTCGGATGCAAGATGGATCAGTACATTGACTAACGAAATCATTTTCAACTAAGGTAATTATTACATCATTAGAAGTGCTAAGATTGCCTGAAGGTATGGTTAACGTATCACCTACTTGGTATCCAGAACCAGCGGTAGTCACAGTAACGCTTGATACCACACCTGAAACTATATTTAAATCCAGTGCAATACCAGTGCCAGAACCAGATGTTGTAACTGTCACCGGCGGATTAGCATCCGAAAATCCAGTACCTTCATTTACATTTGTAGTTATACTACCCAATAAAGCATCGGCAGTTGTTACTAAGGATGGGTTACTTAATAAACTGTCATAACATGTAGCATCTTCTAAACCAGTTATGGCAGATCTACATGTATTTATTTGTCTGTCAGTGATGACACCAGTAACTTTGTAAGTGCTAATTCCATTTTCGGCATCACATGTTGCATCAGCATGCAAATTTACATCTGAATTGACTGTAAGAGTTACTTCGTCTCCTATACCATATCCTGTTATATCATCTACTGATATAATATTATCTTTCAATGATTTTATAGGTTGACGCGCTTTATACGATTTCCATCTCATGTTTAAACGTGACACAGCACACCCATCATTTTCATGTAGTCTTATTAAGCAACCATCATTAATATTATTTGTACTATCCATATCTTGTATATGTTCTTTCAAAGTAATACTTGTCCAGTGAGTATACGTACAGGAGCCTGCATTATTGCAAGTAGTAGGATCAGTTACGGCATCAGTGCAAGGTACCACTTGCAAATTACTACTATCTCGACAAGTAGACCCTTTTGTAAAGACACAATGAGTTGTACCTCCTTCATCAATCAATGCCGTACATGTAGCTTCATCACTAGCAGTATCGACACACTTTGCATCATTTAAACCAGTGGAAGCCACTCTACACGTAGTCGCTAGTTCAGTGTTGTCAGATATTGAATATGTACCAGCTGCGGAGCAAGTTTTCCCTGAAGCACTATTTACATCATACGTAATTGTAGCTGTGAGTAATCTAGTGCCTATACCATAATGCCCTGGAATAATTATTTTTCCATCTTTAATATCAATCAACTCCAAATTTCCAGTATCCACTGTGCCTGCTATTGATTCCAATATTTTTACTTCTGTTTTAGTACTCAATTTTTCAACACTCAGAACAGTAAATACCCCGTCTCTATGTCTCCCACGTGTTCCCGCTACACACGAATAAGTTTCATATGGGTCCTTACTTGCTATACGAACGTTATCACCAACAGCAAACTTCGCTTGATCATAATAATCTGCCCCATTTGGAATGGTAAGTATTCCAGAGTTGATTGATGAAATTTCTATCGGAGGAATATTTTTTGAAGTTTTTGAACGATGCCAATATAATTTTTTCATATTTAACATATACACATCATCTCCATAAATAGTATCAGAAGTTCCTTTAACAAATGCAAAATATTTACTTCTTGGAGTCACTACCACGTCCGATTTATCGCCCCAGGTGGGATACCCATTTAACAACTCTACGTAGGAGCTACCATGTGGGTACAACAGACTGTTCCGTGATAATTGCATCCAATCTTTTTTATCATATAAATTGGGATTTTGCACTGCTATCCAAATGTTAGATAACTGCGGATCATCAACGCTTAAAGCCCTTGCCTCCGTCAAGGTTGGCAGTCTACCACCTCGTGATATTGCCTCATTTTTCATATTCTCCCACGTCTTAGTCCCAGTTCTCCATGGATAATTATCGTAACATGGCGGAGCTGCACCACCTGGACAGGCTATGGAACAATCTAGGCAAATATTGTCATATCTATCAATAATATTTCTTATTGTTTCATGTTTACTCGCTTGAAAGTCTAGAGGGGCAATATTAATATTCGTTGCAGTGCTGTCGTCAGAATTTAAAAGGTGTTGATTGGCAATTGTATCTTTCAAATCAGTTGAAAAGATTGGCCAAAATATAGGTCCATATGGCTCCGCAGTAAGTTCTATTGAGGTTGAAAGTGCGTTACATTGCAGCTCTGCTTGCGTGACTGCACGTTTCCATAGGCGAAAGTTATAAAGATGAGCCGCTCCTATCCCTCGAACAAATTTATCCCCTAAATCAGGTATAAATGATTTTAAACACGGAGTACACACTGGCCTACCTTTAGCAGTAGAAACATCTGTCAGTTCCACACCACCATCATTAAATAGGATATTACCACTCACTTGATCAAAAATACAACCAGGAACATGGTCTTCTAAATTATGTGATGAAACATCATATGTTATGGATAACTCATTTGCAATAGTCTGACATTCCGAAGAAGTTGTCCGAACATGTACAAAATATATTGGACATCGCTGGCCTTCCTGACTTACGATTAGGCGATTTTTTCTTCGACATACTTTCAACCCCCTATTTCCTGTGGAATCGGTGTTGGAATTAAAAGCTATAATGCCATCTCCAGTATCGTCAGGATATCCAGTTTGAGAAATATCATTTGCAACTCGGACGACGCAACCAGGAATATAATTCGAAGAAGCAATTTGATTACCCCACGTTTTACTCAAGTCATTTGCTACAAGTTGACAAGTTGCTGCATTGTCAACTTGGTCGTATCCACCTGGACATGGAAGTCCCTCTTTTACATAATGGTATTCTGTCGAAGCACAAGTATTATCAAGACTAATATCCGTATCGATTTGTCCATTGACGTAATACTTCAATTGAAGATCTTGATCTAACGTCACTGCAAGGTGGTACCATCTATTTAATTCAATAGGTATTCTACCATATACATTACTTTCCCCCAAATACAAACAATGCCCAAAATTGCAATTTGCATGTTTTTTTAAAAACCAACCGTGGTTACCAGTTGATCCGCCAAAAATTTCAACACTGTCTCCACTAAACGTTGCCGCATCAAATTTTATCCATGTTTCATATGTTAATGTTTGGAATTGACCAAATTTACTATTTACATTAAAGGGCGCTTTTAAAACGTGACCATTTTGCAATACAGCTGTCTTTGTAATTGCACTTGTTTTACCGCGGCGACCGCATGGATCTGCTTTTATAAGAGTAGGTGGTGGAATATTTGTACCACCATAAATATATGCTTTGTTCAACCAGAAAACAAATGTATGGTAATATCTTTTTCCTGGACTCAACCCACCTTCTGTTAATGGTCTTGTCCATGTCATTGATTTTAAGTTTAAGGCGAATAAATCGTTTCGAACTTCACCATGTAAACAACAGCCGCCATAAATTAACATGGAATCTTTGTATATTATTGCAGCATGCCCATATAATGGACCAGGTTCTTGACCATTTTCAACTATGGCTGGCATTGACCATGTTGAAGTATCTAAATCCAATACATATAGCTCACCGAATATACCATCCTCCTCGCTAATACCACCATAAAGATACGCAATGTTTCCATTATATTTATTATTGCTATAATCTTCAAACGTCGTATGTACTGCAAGTGAATGCGAATGTCTAGGTGGTGGTATGACACCAGTCTCATTACCACCTGTAAATGTACCGGGTACGTATACTTGCATCGAAAATATTGCGTCAAAGTCATTCAACTCTGAATTTTGTAAAACTTCGAATCGAAGCATGTTGGAAAACGGGACGCTTTCACTACCATCATATGAAAAGATTCCTTCCGGCTGATTCATACCTATAAGTCCATTGTTTGCAAGAATTTTACCTGGGGTACCAAACGTAAAAGAACCAACCTCCC
>JACLAC010024900.1_pt1 | contig 14012 bp, 16 predicted proteins | sample 8027881 | NCBI WGS metagenome assembly JACLAC01 (sample SAMN15725517, study PRJNA655200) | protist metagenome | isolation source: fluorescence activated cell sorting (FACS) single amplified genomes of... | place: Spain: Blaines Bay Microbial Observatory, Mediterranean Sea | collected 2016-01-19 | reverse complement strand
TTATCGTAGATGTCAGATCTAAGGAAATTATTCAATCTGATGGTGTTATTGAGGGATCTGTTAACATACCCCGAGGGATGTTGGAATTCCATGCTGATCAAAGACAAGAAAACCCATTTCGTCGTACTGAGCTAGATCCTAATAAAAAAATTGTCTTGTATTGTGGCGCTGGAGGACAATCAGCACTATCTTCAAAAACACTTCAAGATATGGGATTTAGTAATATTTTTAATCTTACTGGCGGAACTAATGCTTGGGTTGAAGCTGGTTTTGAGCTTAAGAAGTAATTTATTTTGATTTTGTTTATCTAAAAAATATCAACTGATATTTTCGCGGCAATTTTCTAAAATTGGCGGCAAAAAGTCAAAATTAGCACTCCAAGCATAGTGGATCTCGAGAATATAAAAATCTATATCCTCCTGAGGAAAGTGTCCCTCATCATATTTATCCAAAAGAGATTGTTTTCTTTTTTTCATTTCCTCTGAGGTGCTAGGGTCTTTCATTTGTAGAAAAAAATCCTCAGCTAATTCATATGTAGCAATACAAATAATTTCATCATCATCAAAACTAATATCATTCTCGTGGTAGCCAAAAGTTGAAAAAGCGATCAAAGAAAAAATAACTATTAAAATTATTCGCATAAGTCTAATCTATCAAATATTAAGGCATTACTCACAAATAAATACCATTTCAATAATAACTATTATGCAATAAAAGCATTGAAAAATTTAAAAATTTAATAAACTTTCATTATCTTTGTTAGTATAGGAGATTAATAATGAAAAAATTCTTTATTTTTATTTTTTTATTTTACGCAACAAATTCTATTTCAGCAGATTATAGCTTTGAATTCAATGGTAGCTGGTTATTGAAAGATCGTAGCGATCAAGAATTAGCTTCTGGTAAAATTTTAGCTGATTTTCACGACATGCACGTAATTTACTATGAGGGTCAGCCTGAATTTTTTCCTGCTGTTCAGTCTGCAGATTGTAAGGCGAAAGCTATGCTCAACGAAGATACCTCACCAATTTGGCTTGTTGTAAATTGTCATGTATCTGATGCTAGCGGCGATAGTTTTCTATTTAATGGATTTTTAGATCCATCTATTGGTGGTGGAAAAAACATCATTCATGCTGGAACAGGTAAATATGAGGGAATTAAAGGAAATTCTGAGTGGGCAATAAATGGATTTCATCTTCATGGTGGAACGTATGCTGGAAAAATTTCCATCACTATGCCTGATTAATATTAGCTAGTTTCTATTTTGAATTTATATTTCAACTGTCTATAATCCTTAGTCTCAAAGACAAGGGGCCATAGCTCAGCTGGGAGAGCGCTACGCTGGCAGCGTAGAGGTCAGGGGTTCGATCCCCCTTGGCTCCACCACTCATTTTTGAAAATAAACTAAAATTTACCTAAATAATTTAAATATTACTAATTTCTATTGTGTCAAATTCTTATTTGTTAACCTAAATTTCAATGATTGATCTAAAAGTGGCATTATTCTATTCTGAATTCTAATAAAAGGAGGATTTATGAAAAACATCTTTATCATTTTAACCGCTCTTGTTTTGGCTAATTGTGCAACTATTGTAAATGATCCAGAAGTTCCAATAGCCCTATCATTTAGCGATGGAAGTTCAGGATCATGCGACCTATCAAATAAAAGAGTCTCCAAGAAAGTTAATATGCCTGGAACACACAATATTAGAAGATCTGATGATGACTTAAGATACAGTTGTGTTACTGATGCTGGCAAAACAGCCGTAGGTACAATTAAAAGTTCTATTGAAGGAGAAAAACTTGGGGCAAGCGTACTATTTATAGATCTTGGCATCACAGATGCCATTACTGACAAACATAGAACTTACCCAAGTAGCTTCGTCGTACCAGTACAATAATTTATAAATTCTTTCACCCCCCTAGAGGGGGTGATTATCTTAAAATGATTCTATTTAATATTTGGATATACGTTGGGTGTTAGTAATCAACAATGCCTGCATCGTAATCGCATTGATATTGTTGAGTTTTATTAATGTACTGAACATTTTGGAGATAATCTCTCCATTTAATCAGCAATAAATAGTGGGTGTTCCAATTTTTGGACACTTGCTCCACCACTAACAATTTAGAGACTCAATAACAAAGAGTGCTGTCAGAATGTAACGACTCATCAATTAGTTTATCTGGCATTGCAAACTCTGCATTATAACCTTCTAATAAAGTTTCGTCATAACCTCTAGCTTTAGCTGACATGCCTGAGACAAAAATTTTAGTATTTGCCTCTTTTAAACTAATTAGATGCTCATATAAATCACCTGTACCTTGCCCAACTATCTCATCTTTGTTTTTGCAATTTAATAGATGGACTCCATCTGCGGCTAAGAACAAAGTTACATCATGATCTTTTTTAATTGCTGTAAGAGCTACTAAAAAACCTAATGTAACTTTATTCTTTAATTCTGGGCCACTGTGGATATGAATTAAAATTTTAGACATAAAAATTTAAAGCTTAGCGGTAATGCTTCCACCCATGACAACTAAAGGTCCGTACTTAGAGAATAATTCAAAAAATTCATTTATTCTATCCCACTGTTGTCCCATTTCTACATGCTTATTCATGTGCTCGCCATCTTTATGAACTTCATTTACAGAATATATGATATTGCCGGTGGTTCCTTTAGAAGGGTCCATCATGTCATTAAACTCAGGTGCCTTTGTAACATAATATTCTAAGGTGTGGAGTTTACCCTCTTCTTCAACCAATGAATGAGTCTCTTTCATCCAATTAGCATGTGACTCAATTAATCCATCTACGTGCCCAGCATCTGACTCAGGGACTCTCATAGCAAATCCAAATGTTACATTTTCTTTTCCAAAACTCATTTATATCTCCTTAAATTTATGTTGAATATTATGCATCCATAGGTTGGATACTATAAATATCCTTTCTTATCTCAAATTTTAATCTTAACTTATTATTGCGAAAGATTTATTAAAATCAGTGGTATATGCAATATTAACATCTTATTAGTATTATTAATGATACAAGTAATTTATTGTTTACATTCCCCAACGCATTGCTGCGGTATGAACTTTGGAGTCCCAATGTTTTGCTATTTCTTCATCTAATTTAGTAAGAGTAATTGAAGCGCCTTGCATTTCTAAAGAGGTACAGTAGTTACCGACTAAAGATCTGGAAATCTTAATATTCTTACTATCAAGTAGTTTTTTAGCATTATCAAAAACCAAGTATAATTCTGTTAAAGGAGTGCCTCCCATTCCATTAACAAAAAGAAGTGTTTCTTCATTTGAATTAGGCTTGAGGTCTTCAATAATTGCTTCTAAAAGTTCATTAGTAATATCTTGAGCAGGTTTAATTTTATCTCTTCTTCTACCAGGCTCGCCGTGGATGCCCACACCAAATTCCATTTCATCTACTCCTAATTCAAAAGTGGGCTTACCTGCAGCAGGAACAGTACAACTTGAAAAAGCAACGCCCATCGATCCTGAATTTTGATTAACTTTATCTCCCAAAGCTTTACATTCTTGAAGAGTGCCTCCACTTTCAGCTAAAGATCCAACTATTTTTTCAACTAAAACTGTAGCAGCTAACATCTGATCGGGAGTAGGAGAAGAAAATACAAAACCAGGACAAGCAGCATCAAGCATTCCATGTCCCACTAATCCTCCATGCATTGGTTCATGACCACTTCCCCCACCACTAATTAATGCAACTTTGCCTTCTGTAGTAGGTTGGGATCGTGTAATAAAATTAGGGTCATAGTAAACACTTACTATATCTTGATGAGCGGCTTCAAAACCCTGAAGACTTTCTTTTAAAAAGTCATCTGCTGTATTCATAAATTTTTTCATCTATTCCTCCTATTTTTGTATGACTGACTCACAAACAGTCTTAATCATTAATTGTGATGAGCGAGCACCAGGATCAATATGGCCTTTTGCTCTTTCACCTAAAAAAGAAGCTCTTCCTTTGGTTGCTAGCAAGTCTTTTGTTGATTGCATTCCTGTTTCAGCAACTTGAATGGCCTCTGATAAAATTTCATTAATATCTTTATTGTTTTGCACTCCATCTTGCAAACAATTAGCAACTGGAATTAAAACATCCATCATGGTTTTTTCACCCACATCAGCTTTTCCTCTTTGTTTGACCGCCTCTACACCTTGGGCAAATATTTCAATAGCTTTTTTATAATCAACACCTTCATCAATATTTTCACCTTTAGCCATTGTCATAAACAAAGTTCCAAATAAAGCGCCTGAAGAACCACCTATGCCTGACAAGACTTTCATAGCAATTTGATTTAGAGCCTTAGAAATTGGCAATTCTTTGATAGTCGGTTCTAATTCAATAACAAGCTTTATGCCTCTTTGTACATTAAAAATATGGTCTCCATCGCCAATTTCTTGATCTAGTTTTTCAATTTCAGATGCATGTGCATCGATAACTTCTTGAATTAGTTTAGCTTGGCTGATTAAAAAATTGATACTCATGTCATTTTATTCCCATCTTCATTAAAAAATAAAACCTTAGATTGATCAATGGCAAATTTAATGTCTTCGCCTCTTTGACCATCAAAAGAGCCTTGATATAAACATAAAATTTCTGCTCCATTATAATCTAATTCAACAACAGTCTCTGCACCCAAAGCCTCAACAGTTTTAACTGAAGCTGATAGATCTCCTTGACCTAACTTAATATGTTCAGGTCTTAAACCTAGTTGAAAAGCATTTGTGGAAACAGTTGAGTTCAAAACTGAATTTTTTACTATATTTATTTTTGGTGATCCTAATCGATTAGCTACATAAATAGAATTTGGATTGTTATAAATTTCTTCAGGGGGTCCAATTTGAGCAATTTTACCATTTTCAAGCACACCTATTTGATCAGCCATAGTGGTAGCCTCGGCTTGATCGTGGGTAACATATAAAATTGTTGCACCTAAATTTAATTGAATTTTTTTAAGTTCCACACGAAGACTTTCTCGGAGTTTCGCATCAAGTGAGGAAAGCGGTTCATCCATCAAATAAATATTAGGGTCTCTCACTAAAGCACGGCCTATCGCAACACGCTGCATTTCGCCTCCTGATAATTCAGTAGCTTTATTATTTAGCTTGTTAGAAATTTTTAGCATTTCTGCAATTTTGTTAACTTTAGAATTAATTTCTTCTTCAGGGACTTTGCGCAAAGGAGATCTCAGAGGAAAAGCTAAATTGTCGAATACTTTATAGTGAGGGTATAAAGAATATTGTTGAAATACAAAAGCCGTATCTCTAGCTGCCGGTTGAGCAGTCGTAACATCCTCTTGGTCGAATAAAATCTTTCCCTGATCGACTTTTTCTAAACCAGCAATAGCTCTTAAAGTCGTAGTTTTGCCTGCTCCAGTGGGGCCTAATAAAACAAAAAACTCGCCATCTTTCACCGTAAAACTGATATCGTCTAAAGCTTTAACTGTCTTATCAAAGATTTTAGTAACGTTCTGGAGTTCTACTGTAGACATTAGGATATAAACTCACTCAGTAAGGCTTTATCAGTGGAGCCATCAAAAATTATCTGATTATTGTTCAGTGTATTAAATTGTACTTGCTCATTTACTTGAACATTAGTATCGCTATCAACTCTAATTTTGACATTTCCAACAATAGTTTCTATTGTCAAAATTTTTCTTGATCCTAAATATTCAACACCAAAAATATTTCCTTTAATTCCATTTTCAGAAACTAGCTTCAAATTTTCTGGTCTTATGCCTAAGAAATTTTGTTCTGATGTTGAGCCATCTTTTTGTGTTGGAATATCAATTGTTGTTTCTGCAACGGTGACACTATGTTGATTAGGGGTAATTTTTTGATTAATTGGCATAAAATTCATACCAGGTGATCCTATAAAATTTGCAACAAATTTAGTCTTCGGTTTGTTATAAATAATATTTGGAGAGTCAGCTTGTAAGATATCTCCGTCATTCATTACTGCAATACGATCAGCCATCGACATGGCCTCTTGTTGATCGTGAGTAACATAAACGGTCGTAGCATCAATATCATCATGAAGCTTTCTTAACTCCAAACACATTAATTCTCTAAACTCTGCATCCAGAGTTCCTAAAGGTTCATCCATTAAAAAAGCTTTTGGACGACGTACTAAGGCCCTCCCTAAGGCAACTCGCTGACGATCACCTCCAGCTAGTCCTGAAGTTTTCGATTTAAGAATGTGATCAATACGAAGAAGTTTAGCCGCTTCAATAACTCTACTATCAATATCTTGTTTAGAATAACCCTGCATCTTCAATGGAAAAGCTAAATTATTTCTGACATTGAGGTGTGGGTACAATGCAAATAATTGAAACACAAAAGCGATATCTCTTTGTGAGGCTCTTAAGTAACTAACGTCTTCCTTATCTAAATAGATATTTCCTGAAGTGGGCAACTCTAAACCTGCAATCATTCTTAACGTAGTAGTTTTTCCACAACCCGAAGGCCCTAAAAGGACAAAAAACTCCTTATTTTCAATAATTAAGTTTGAGTTTTTAACTGCTATAAAATCACCAAAAGATTTATGTAAGTTTTTAATTTCTATTTCAGCCATGATTAATCAGGAAAATGGCTTGTTATTACAAAGCCAATAGTACCAACAAGGATTACGATAAATGAATAAGTATACATCCACATTGCAAATGGCTGCATGAGCATGAAAACTCCGATGAGAATTAAAGCAGTAGACAAATTCTCCCAAATTACTCTTCTAAATATTTTACGGAAAATACTTTTTTTCTCAGACATTATTTTCTGACCGCTCCAAAGGTAATTCCTCTTAGTAAATGTTTTCTCAACACTACCGTGAAAATCATCACTGGAATTAAAAATAAAGTTGTACCCGCCCCAATGGCTGGCCAATCGAGCCCGCCTTCTCCAATAATAGTTGGTATAAAAGGAGGAGCTGTTTGGGCATTAAATTGTGTTAGAAGAACGGCAAAAGCATATTCATTCCAAGAAAAAATCATACAGAAGATTGCTGTTGCCGCGATACCTGTCATAGCTTGAGGTAAGACAACTTTAAAAAATGCTTGCATTCGTGAGTATCCATCAATCATCGCAGCTTCTTCGTATTCTTTTGGTATTTCATCCATAAAACCTTTTAGCAACCACACAGCCAAACTAAGATTTACAACGGTGTATAAAATGATCATTCCAAGATGAGTATCCCCTAGTCCTAGTTTTCGATACATAATAAAAATAGGAACAGCAACGGCGATAGGCGGAAACATTCGAGTCGATAAAATAAAAAACATTAAATCATCTTTTAGTGGGACTTTGAATCTTGAGAAGGCATAAGCAGCTAAAGCCCCTAAGAACACCGACAAGAAAGTTGCACCAAAACCTATAATCAATGAATTTGAATAACGTCCCATAAATTTCGATGGTCCAGTGATAACCATTTCTCTACTTCGAACTAACTCTTCATACCAATTCTCTGGGGGCGGAAGCGAGTCTAAGTATTCTTGTTGCTGTCGAGAGCGATTAGTGAATAAATTTACATATCCTTCTAAAGAGGGTTCAAAGAAAACCTCTGGAGGGTATGAAATAGCACTGTCCACACTCTTGAAGCTTGTGGCCACAATCCAGGTAATTGGGATTAAAGTGACAACCATGTAAACAATGATAATTGTAGCGGCCAATTTCCTTGAAAAACCTGAGGGTTCCAGCGGAGATCTTGAGGTATCCATTTATCTTTCCTTAATCTTATTCATGACTTTGACATAAACATTCCCGAAACCAAAAATTGTTACAAATAATATGACCGCAAAAGCGGAGCTGTAGCCGGTTTTCCATTTCTCAAAAGCTTCTCTTTTTAAGTTAATAGAGGCAAGTTCTGTTGCTGAACCTGGTCCACCTGAGGTGAGTTCCACGACTAAATCAAACATCTTAAAATTTTCTATTCCCCTAAACAATAATGCTAGTAACAAAAAGGGCAAAACAGAGGGTAGAGTAATATGAATAAATTGTTGCCATTTACTCGCCCTGTCTACCTCAGCTGCCTCATAGAGATAATTTGGAATTGATCGCAGACCCGCAAGACAGATTAGCATTGTAAAAGGAGTCCACATCCAGGTATCAACAATAACAATCGACCAAGGTGCTAGCGTACTAGAACCGATCATGTCAAAAATACCAAAGTCATAAAAAAAGTTTACAACATAATTAAAAAGTCCAACTTGAGGGTTATATAAATAAGTCCAAAATACTCCCACCACCGCAGGTGAAAGCATCATGGGCAAAACAATTAAAGTTGTAAGTAGTTCATTGCCTTTAAATTTGCGATTTAATAATAGAGCTAGGCCTAAACCAATAAGAGCCTGTAGTATAAGTGTCCAGCAAACGAAGTGTGCTGTGATCTGCATTTTTTCCCAGATCTCCTCTTTGCCAAGAATTTTTTTATAATTTTTTAAGCCAACAAATTTTGGCTCTCTTCCAATTTTATTTGCATAAAAATTGGTAAATGACATTCTGATCGCATAGATCAGCGGGTAAATATTAATAGCAAGTAATAAAATTAGAGTAGGAGTAATAAATATCCAAGCAATAGCTTTGTCGGACAATCCTTTAAATTTTTTTACTGCACTTTTCATTTATGAAAATAAGAAATATAGATGGGCGGGAATGAATTCCCACCCATAGATGTTATATTTTATATTTTTCCGTCAGCTTCAAAGACTTCTTCCCAGTCCTCAATAATTTTATCGAGAGCTTCTTGAGCAGAACCTTTTCCATTAACTACGTAGTCATGAATTCGCTCCTGCATTGGAAGCATTAATTCAACGAAAGTAGGCTCTTGCCAGAAATCTTTAACGATGCCCATTGAGTCTAGGAAACCTTGAGCGTAGACAGCGGAATCAACAAAATCAGGAGATCCAAGCACATCCATATGACATGAATAACCACCTAAATCCCACCATTTTTGCTGAATATCTGGTCTTGCAAACCATTTCATGTACTCAAGCGCTAGGTCTTGTTTATCTGAATAGCTGACAACAGAGATACCTTGACCACCAAGAGTAGCAGCACATACGTTTTGACATGGGTTAGCAAAGAAACCTGACTCACGACCGTCACTATCCTCTTTATAAACACCAGGCCAGAATGCATACCAGTTCATTTGGAAAGCAACCTGTCCAGACTTATAAGCGTCTAGGTTAGCTACCATGTAAGCATCTGAGTGTCCTGGAGGTGCGCAGTCATCATACATCTTTTTGTAAAACTCGACTGCTTCAGCTGCTGCTGCAGAGTTAAAGTAACCGTCCATTGAGTAAGGGTTATCTGGATCTTCATACTCCATACCCCAAGCGTACATTGCAGCAGTTACGCCCATAGTGATACCTTCAGAACCACGCTCAGTGTTAATTGCAGCGCCGTATCTTACAACACCATCAATTTCTCTTCCTTGGAAGAAAGTACACATGTCATAAAGCTCGTCCCAAGTCTTTGGTACACCTAAGTCATAACCATGTTTTGATTTAAATTCTGCTTGAAGTTCAGGTCTATCAAACCAGTCTTTCCTATATGCCCAAGCTAAAGCATCACCCATCGCTGGAAGCGCGTAGTAGTTTGGCGTACCCTTTGGCCAAGTAGAATAAGCATACACAGTAGCAGGATTAAAGTCGTCCATTGAAATACCGTTAGCATCAAAAAAGTCATTAAGCTTCACATAGTGACCGTATGTTGCTCCAGCACCAATCCACTGTGAGTCTCCAATTAATAAGTCAAATGTCTTACCTTGGTTATTAAGTTCATTTAACATTCTGTCAGCAAAGTTTGGCCATGGCACAAACTCAAAGTTCATTTCAACCCCAGTTTCAGCTGTAAACTCTTTACTTAATTCCTGTAAAGCATTTGCTGGGTCCCAAGCGGCCCAACCAAGAGTCAAAGACTCTGCTTTAGTATTAAAAGTAAAAAGTAAGGTGAAAACAGGGACTAGAAATACAGATAGTATTTTTCTCATCGATTCCTCCTTATTGATGATTACTTTTAATACATTACACAATTTCAAAAAAAAAATCATTTGGATTAATCGCTTGATATATGAATTTTTTTCATGATCAAAAATGTTTTTATTTTATCTAACTCTGTAATAAAGTAATCAATGGAGGAAATTAAGATGTCTATTAAAGGGCCTGCTATTTTTTTAGCACAGTTTGCTGGTGACGAAGCACCATTCAATAATCTTGAAAATATTTCTAAATGGGCAAGTGATCTTGGGTACATAGGAGTTCAAATACCAAGCTGGGATGCAAGACTTTTTGATTTAAAAAAAGCATCTGAAAGTAAAGATTACTGTGATGAGGTCAAAGGTACTTTATCAAGTCATGGCTTATCTCTGACTGAATTATCAACTCATCTTCAAGGACAACTTGTTGCTGTTCATCCTGCCTACGATGTGGCTTTTGATGGCTTTGCTGTACCTGAAGTCAGAGGCAATCCAAAAGCAAGACAAGAATGGGCTGTTAATCAATTAATGATGGCTGCTAAGGCATCTCAAAATTTAGGTCTCACTGAACATGTTACATTTTCTGGAGCTCTAGCTTGGCCTTATGTATATCCATGGCCTCAAAGACCAGCAGGATTAGTTGAGACAGCTTTTGATGAGTTAGCCAATAGATGGAAACCAATATTAAATCAGTTTGATCAATGTGGAATTAATTTATGTTATGAAATTCATCCAGGAGAGGATCTTCATGATGGGATTACCTTTGAGATGTTTTTAGACAGAGTCGGCAATCATCCGAGATGTAATATGCTATACGATCCAAGTCATTATGTTCTTCAACATTTAGACTATCTTCAAAATATTGATATTTATCATGAAAAAATAAAAATGTTCCATGTGAAAGACGCTGAGTTAAATCCTTCTGGAAAACAAGGAGTGTATGGAGGTTTTCAATCGTGGAAAGAGCGCGCTGGGAGATTTAGATCTCTTGGTGATGGTCAGGTAGATTTTAAATCTATCTTTTCTAAACTTACAACTTATGGTTTTGATGGATGGGCGGTATTGGAATGGGAATGTGCTTTAAAACATCCTGAAGATGGAGCGCGCGAAGGATCTGAATTTATTAAAAGGCATATTATCAGAGAAACTGAAAAAGCCTTTGATGATTTTGCAGACTCTGGAGCAGATGATGCAGCTAATAAAAAGATGTTAGGAATATAGCTTAATGTTTCAAAAAATTAAATTAGGCATGGTCGGTGGAGGTCAAGGCGCTTTTATCGGGGCAGTTCATCGTATTGCATCACGAATTGATGATCGTTACGAATTAGTTGCGGGTGCTTTTTCTTCTGACGCAGAAAGAGCTCTGGCTTCTGGTAAGGAACTCGGTATCTCAGAGGATCGCAATTATCAAAATTTTCAAGAAATGGCTGAAAAAGAGAGTCTTAGAGAAGATAAAATCGATGCTGTTGCTATTGTAACTCCCAATCATATGCATCACCCTATTGCTATGGAATTTATGAACAAGGGTTTTCATATTATTTGCGACAAACCCCTGGCGATGAATTTAAAACAGTGCGAGGAATTAGTTCAAGCTTCTCAAAGTAACAATATTCTATTTGCGCTTACTCATAACTATACAGGCTATCCAATGGTCAGAAACGCAAAGGCTATGTGTGAAAATGGTGATATTGGCAACATCCGTGTTATTCAGGCAGAATATGCTCAAGATTGGCTTACAGAGGATCTTGAAAATAAGCACAACAGCGGCGGCAATAAACAAGCATCATGGAGAACTGACCCTGCTCAATCGGGGGGCGGAGGATGTATTGGTGATATTGGAACGCATGCATTTAACCTCATTCGATTTATCACTGGCCTAGAACCTCATGAAATAAATGCCGAATTGACAAGTTTTGTATCTGGCAGACAACTTGATGATAATGCTCAAATTTCAATTCGCTTTCAAGGAGGCGCTAAAGGAACGATCTGGTCTTCTCAAGTAGCTCCCGGGAATGAAAATCATCTTATGATTAGGATATATGGGGACAAAGGTGGTCTAGAATGGTGTCAAGAAGATCCTAACTATCTTTACTACACACCGTTCGGTGAGCCAAAAAGAAAAATTACTCGTGGAGGAGCTGGTTCATTACAATTAGCAAACGATGTAACAAGAATTCCACCTGGGCATCCTGAGGGATACCTCGAGGGATTTGCAAATATTTACACTGAAGTTGCAGATGCGATCATCAGTTTTAATAATGGAAATTATGATTCTAAAAAATATCTTTTTCCAAAAGTGACAGATGGTTTAGAAGGTATAAGATTTATTGAAAGATCGATTGCTTCGAATGCATCTAATTCCTCTTGGGTAAATTTTTAATTAATTCCAAGATAACGATTTTCTAGTATTCCAATAATCTGTCTGGGATAGTTGATAATTACTAAGAGAAGGAAGCTCAATATCAATTTTATTTAGAGAATTTATATTTTTATCTAGTTGATCAATCGTTGAAGCTCCCGTCAAAACTATTTTGACAAATGGCAACTGATAGACCCAAATCAAAGCTAGATCTTCTATTGTCATATTAAGTGTTGATGCAACTTTTCTTATTTCTGAATGTTTTTCTTGATGAAGATTGTCATTCAAATCTGTCAGCCTACCATTTGCAAAAATTTCTTTAGCAATAACATTTATTCCTTGCTCTGATGCCTTCTTTAAAACTTCAATACACGATTGTTCAAAAATATTGATTGTACATTGAATAAACGTAAATAACTTCTCAGATTTATTAATCTTTAATAATTCTATAATTGTTTCTTTTTGTTGAGGCCCACTGGTGGAAATACCTATATCCACTCCACCCTTTTTTATGGTGTGAAGTTCTTTAATTACATCTTTATCATTTAAAACACTACTTTCAGGAGTTACCGAGTGTATTTGATAAAGATCAATACTTTTTCCAAGATTCATTCTTGTCTCAACCCATTGTTTTTTCAAAAAAGGATGTGAGTGATCTTTTCTTTCATGCCGGTCGGTTTCCACATTCCATTCTGCTAAATACTCATAGCCCCATTTAGAGCCGACAAATCCAGCAAATTGATTTTGTTTTCTTATCCAAGATGATAAAAATTCTTCTGACTCACCATAAACTCTTGCCACATCAAAATAACGAATGGCTTTTTCATAAGCAAAATCAAGGACTTCATGACATTTATTTCTCATATTGTCTTTCGATTTGTCATCTCCAATACTTTGATGATGACCAAGGTTGATATAGCCTGGTCTACCTAATGCTGCCAAACCTAGCCCAAGCTTATTGTCTAATTTAAACACTAACGAATATAAGGATCAATTAACTCTTTAATTAAAGAAGGGTTTGTAAGATGAATAGTTTGGAAATTTAATTTTTGTGCAGCTTCAATATTATCAAGTCGGTCATCAATAAATAAGGTCTCTTGAGGTATCAAATCAAAACGACTGATAGCTAATTCATAAATTGCTGGATCAGGCTTAATCAAAAAATCTCTTCCTGAAATTATTTTGCCATCAAAATCTTTTAAGAATGGGTATGTTTCTTCCATTCCTTCATATGTCTCGGCTGACCAATTAGATAAAACAAAACAGGGATAGTTAAGTTCTTTGATTTTATAAAAAACATCTACTGTTTTTTGAAAGAAGCCGCCAACCATATTTCCATGATTGGGGTAATAAAGTTTAATTTCTTTTTCAAATTCAGGGAATTTTTTGATTGCATCATTAACGGCAACTTCAATAGTTACACCAGCATCACATCGAGTATCTAGTAAAGGAAAAGAAATGTTATTGATAAAAAAATTCATTCTCTCATCATCTTTAAAAATTGGTTTTAGTATTCTCTCTGGATTCCAATCAAAAAAAACATTGCCTAGGTCAAATAAAAATTTTTTTACTGTCATTATTTACTCGATAAAAGAATTCAATAAATTTTCAAGATACTCTTGTCTTCCAGACTGAGGCTCAGGATTAATATTT
>JACLAC010022011.1_pt1 | contig 14012 bp, 14 predicted proteins | sample 8027881 | NCBI WGS metagenome assembly JACLAC01 (sample SAMN15725517, study PRJNA655200) | protist metagenome | isolation source: fluorescence activated cell sorting (FACS) single amplified genomes of... | place: Spain: Blaines Bay Microbial Observatory, Mediterranean Sea | collected 2016-01-19 | reverse complement strand
CGTTCGAATTCGGCGAGGTCATCCTCTGCGAGGAAATCGGCGTCGATAAGCAATGCTGAATCCTCTTCCAAATTAAAAATGGCGATTTGGTAGGCCGGTATATCTATTTCCTCGGCGAACCGGGCTTCGAGCAAGCCCTGCTGGTAAAAAACTTGGTTTTCCGGTGCTTCGTAGACGGCCTCACCTAGTTCGGCAAAGAGTTTAAGTTCGCGTCGCGGCAACAGGGTTTCTTCATCGAGCAGCAGTAATTGCGTGATTCTTAGGCGGTCCGGGGTGCGGGTTTGTGCTTTTACCTGGCGTCCGTCGGTGAGTAGGACTTCGAGTCGGTAAAGCGTGGTCGGCAATGTTGCAACGGATGTGGTGGGCAGGTAGCGGCCGGGGTCTTGTAGATCTTCTGTATAATCGATAATTTGATCGGCTTGGCGGATTTTGACCACGGCGCCGGATAGGGCCGCAGCGGCGGCCGTGTAGGTCGTTCCAGGGGCCAGGGTCCGGCTCAGATGGACCGGAGGCAGTGGGGCATCGACGATGAGTTGCACGTCGACGACGACAAGATTGTCTTCGCGTGGCCCGAAGAGCTCGCCGGGTTGGCGGTCGGCGGCGCAAGCGCAAAAGAAGGCGATGATCCAGGCGAGGTGGTGGGTCAAAATTTGAAGTCCAGTCCAAAGGTAGGCACGATGGGCAGCATTTTGACGACCTTCGGATCGGTTTCGGGTTCGTTGGTGTCGTATTGTACGAACCATTCGTTGCGACGGCTGTAGAGGTTGAATATCTGTAAGTAGAACTCGGCTTCGCTGCCCCATAGACCGAAGACGCGGCGAGCGCCGACGTCGAGGCGGTGATAGGGCAGTAAGCGGGCGCTGTTGCGATCGGCCGGCAGGGCGCGGTCGGTAAACAGGCCGGTCGCCGGGGCGCGCAAGGTATAGCGGGCTCCGGCTGGCGTAAAGGCCTGGCCGGTGGCGTATACTAGGCTGAGATTCCAGGTCCATTTGCTCTGGCGATAGGAGGTGTTGAGCGAAACGTCGTGGCGGCGGTCATATTTGGGAGGGAAAGTGCGCCCCCTGTTCAGCTCGGGGAATTGGCGTCGGGTCCAGCCCAACGTATAACCGAGCCAGCCGCGTAAACGTCCGAGGCGGCGTTCGGCAAATAGCTCCAATCCGGCGGCATAACCCGTGCCGTCGGTGACGAAGATATCGGTGGAGCGCGTTTCCTCGCTATCGGCGACGGTGTTGTTGTCGAGCAGGGCGAGTTCGTCCATGTCGGTGTAATAGGTTTCGGCGGAGAGTCGGTAGCGCGACGAAATCTCCCACTCTAGGCCGAGCGCAGTTTGGTAGGACCGGCTCGGTTTGACGCTGGCGTCGAGTGGAAGCCAGTAGTCGCCGCCGCTAAAACCCTCGGTGGTGACTAACTGCAGATATTGGTGGTAGACGCCGCCGCCGGTTTTTACTCGCAGACTAGGCTGTAGTTCATAGCTCAGTGAAAAACGTGGTTCGAGCGAGAGGCGTTGCCCGGCGGTGAAATAGCTGAAGCGGTTGCCCAGGCGCAGGTGCATCAGCGGCGTGACCTGCCAGTCGTCCTGTACATAGGCGGCCAGCAGCCAAGGCTCCTGGTTGAGGTCGAGCTGTTGGCGTTGGTTGAAAGCCTGGCGGAAGGTGAATTTGTAGTGGGTCAGCAGCAGGCCTGCGGCTACCGTATGGTTTGCCTGAACGTAGTAGTCGAAATCGGCTTTGAACGACAGGTCGCGCACGCTATTGTCGAATTGTACGGGAGTGTCAAAAAAACTGAGCGAAGTGTCGCTGTCATAGGCCGAAAAGGCGGTGATGAAACGACCGAAGAGTGTTGGCGAGAACAGGTGGTTCCAGCGCCCGGTCAGTGTGCGGTTGCCCCAGTTTAAGGCGAAAAAAGTTTCGGGATTGAGGTCAAAGTCGAGTACATCTTGCCCAAAATAGGTACTGATAACTAATTCGTCGGAGGGGCTCAGGCGCTGGCTGAGCTTACCATTGAAATCGTAGAAGTAATAGGAAGGCACGTCGGCCCCCGAGGCGCGCACCGCTGAGAGCACCGGGTCGAGGTAGGTGCGGCGGCCCGAGAGCATCCAGGCGCCGGTGCCGATCGGGCCTTCTAAAAGCAGCCGGCTGGAAATTAGGCTGAGGCCGCCGCGACCGCTCAGGGTCTGGCGGTTGCCCTCGCGGTTTTGCACGTCGAGTAATGCGCCGAGATTACCGCCATAGGCCGCAGGGTAAGTGCCTTTATAGAGCGAGACGTCTTTGATGGCGTCGGGATTGAAGGTCGAGAAGAAGCCAAAGGCGTGCGATGGGTTATATAAAGGGACCTGATCGAGCAGGATACGGGTTTGATCGGGGCCGCCGCCGCGCACATAAAGGCCGCTGCTGATATCGGAGGCGGCTTGTATGCCCGGTAAGAGTTGTAAGCTGCGCAAAAGATCGGATTCACCGACGGCGGGCATCTGCTGCATGTCTTGTGCTTGCAGAATTGAGAAGCCGGCTTGCTGGCGAAATTCCTCCGTTAGGCGGTCGGCGGTGATTACCGTCTCTTCCTGCAGGCGGATTGACTCGACGGAGAGGTTGATATCCCAGCGCAAGGCCTGATCGGCGATCAGGTCAAGGGTGTCGATCAGGGTTCGGTAGCCGATGTGGGAAATGACGACTACGTGGCGGCCGGGGGGCAACCCGGTAATGGCGTAATAACCGCTGGCATTGCTGAGTGTGCCCATTTTAAGTGCAGGCACGGCGATGGTAGTGTTCGGCATGGATTCGCCGTCACGGGCATCTTTGACGAAGCCGTTTAGGGTGGCGGCATTGAGTAAGGCTGGCACGAAAGCCACGAGTAGGGCGGTATAGAGAATTTTAGTTCCTGGCATCGGTGCTGTGTAGGTTATGCAATTGTTGGCGGAGTTCAGTCAAATCGCCGAGTTGCACCGCGCCTATACGGCGCAGAATGTGCCGGTTGTATTGTGTGGCCCGGCCACCGACGATGAGTGGGACCTCGTCACCGAGGGCTTGGCGGATCTTAATCAACTCATGTCCAAGTGCGGGATCGTCAAGGGGGTAGACGATACTCAGCGCCACTGCACTGGCGTCGTTGTGTCGTACGGCGAGGGCGATTTGATCGGCGGGTAGCTTGGGCCCCATATAAGTTACGCGCCAATGCGCCGCCGCCGCTATGGCGGAGACCAGGACGGCACCGATTTCGTGCACTTGACCTGTGGGGGTCGTGACGATCAGATGTGGCGCGTTGGGGGCGGTTTGCTGCCCCCAACGGATGCCGTCGATAAAACGACGGACCACAGCAGAGGCTAAATGCCCACTGGCGATACGCAATGAGCCTTCGTGCCATAGTTCGCCGACGCGGCGCATGAGTGGTTCGATGACCTGTTCGATCAGTTGGGCGTGTCCGAAGTCTGAATCGGCGCGCGTCAATTCGCCTTCGAGGCCAATGGCATCTAGTTCGCCGATCGACTGCAAGGCTCGATCGACATAGTCCTGTTGCCCGGTTATTTCATGTGGCACTTGTAGCGGGTTTAGCTGTGCAGGTAATACCGTAGTCAAGCTGTGTAGTTCGTCGGTTGAGAGATGGGCGATATCGCCGATGCGATGACCGCGCTGAGCCGCCTGGTGCAAGAGTTGCAAGTGGGCGATGTCGTCGTCTGAATAAAGGCGTCGATTGGTCTCGGTGCGTCCGGGGTTGACGGCGTTATAGCGCTTTTCCCAGGCGCGTATAGTATGGGAGGTCAGGCCGGTGCGCACTGTCGCAACCTTAATAGGATGTCTTTTCACGGTCGAATATATCTTTTGTATAGGTATTGTCAATTAAGGAAATAGATATTTGCAGGCCAGTCTGTTCTATAGATGAATCGGTCATTATACGAGAAAGAGCCGCTGTGGAGGGGGTTTACAACCACAGCGGCTCTTTACACGAGGATTTCGCTACTGCTAGCGAATCTGCTGCTTTACCGAACCCCAGCTAATGTTCTCGACGGCGGTGGGCGCCGGCGGCAGCATCACTGCATCGATGATGTGGATAACGCCATTGCTGGCAGCTACATCAGTCTGGATCACATTGGCGTTGTCTACGGTTACGCCATCGTCGCTGACATTGATGTTAACGGCTGCGCCATTGATGGTGATGGCGGATTCAAGCTGAACCACATCGGCAGCCAAGACGCTGCCGGAGACGACGTGATAGAGCAGGATCGAGACCAGTAATGCCTTGTTCTCGGGCAGCAATAGCGATTCGACAGTGCCTTCAGGCAGGGCGGCGAAAGCCTCATCCGTGGGGGCGAAGACCGTAAAGGGTCCGTCGCTCTTAAGGACATCGACCAATTCCGCGGCCTGCACGGCAGCGACTAGGGTGTTGAAAATGCCGGCGCCGACAGCGACATCAACGATGTCGGGATTGTCCTGGGCTTGGGCGGGGCTGAGATTCAAGGAAACAGCTACGGCTGCAAGAGTTAAAATACGGATGATCTTCATGCGATTTCTCCTATTAATTTGGGTAGTTAGACGCCATCTGACGTCTCTTAGCTACCAGGATTATACAGGATGTCTATTATTTGTCAACTAACAGTCTAATAAAAATAATAGACATCGATATCGCATTTGAATCTTTTCAAGTGACAACATATTAATTATAAATGACTTAAAGTGATAATATAATGTTGTATTTTGCGGTATTTTTCATTTCGACCATCGCGCTTTTCCACGCCACTTGCACCATCAATTCGCTGGCCCATCAGTTTGGCAGCCGCCGTTACCCCACCGACGAACACAGCCGTAACAATGGCTGGCTGGCCCTGCTCACTTTTGGTGAAGGGTGGCACAACAACCACCATTATTGCCCCGGCGCCTGTCGCCAGGGCTTCTTTTGGTGGGAGATCGACCTAACCTATTACGGGCTAAAGGTGCTGTCCTGGCTCGGCATCATCTGGGACTTGCACCCCGTACCCGACCGGGCTTACGGCCACGACCAGAAATGATGATCCGGCCACTCGAAGCTCCTAAAAAAATCGCCATCGTCGGCAGCGGCATCTCCGGCCTCGTCGTAGCCCACCTGCTACACCCGAACTACGAGATCACCCTCTACGAAGCTGGAAGCCATATAGGTGGGCACACCCATACACACGCCGTTGAACAACAAGGTCGCCCCTACCAGGTAGACACCGGTTTTATCGTCTACAACGAGAAGACCTACCCCAATTTCATCATGTTGCTCGAACAACTCGGCGTCGCCAGCCAGCCGAGTAATATGAGTTTCAGCGTGCAATCGGCTGAATCTGGCCTCGAATACAACGGCACTTCCCTCAATCACCTTTTCGCGCAACGGCGCAACCTGCTGCGCCCCTCGTTCCACCGCATGCTGCGCGATATCCTTCGTTTCTACCGCGAAGCCGGCGAGATGCTCGAAGGCCATGACCGCAGCACCACCCTGGGCGCTTATCTGGCAGACAACCGCTATGGCGACGAATTCATACGCGACCACATCATCCCGATGGGCGCCGCCGTATGGTCCACCGACCCGACCGGAATGTACGAGTTCCCAGCGAGTAGCTTTATCCGCTTCTTCCACAACCACGGTTTCCTCCAGCACAAAGACCGACCGCGCTGGCGCGTGATCCAAGGCGGTTCACACCGCTATGTCGAAGCGCTGACCCGCCCGTTCGCCGACCGCATAAAGCTCAATACTCCGGTGCAATCGATTAGCCGCCACCCTGACCACGTCGAAATACGTGCCCACGGGCATGCACCCGAATGCTTTGACGAAGTTGTCATCGCCGCTCATAGCGACCAAGCCTTGTGCATGTTAGACGATCCGACGCCCACCGAAAACCAGATTCTCAGCGCGCTGCGCTACCAACACAACGAAACCGTGCTGCACACTGATGCCAAACTCCTGCCGCGCAAAAAACTGGCCTGGGCCAGTTGGAATTACTACCTTCCCCGGCAACAGGCCCAGAGGCCGACAGTGACCTACAACATGAGCATGCTCCAGACCCTCGAAAGCCCCCGTCCCTTCTGCGTCAGCCTCAACCGCCAAGACGAAATCGACCACACCCAGACCATCAAAAAAATGACCTACCACCACCCGGTTTTCGATCTCAAAGCACTCGACGCCCAGGACCGCAAAAACGAGATCAGCGGCCGCAACCGCACCCACTATTGCGGTGCCTACTGGGGCCACGGATTTCACGAGGACGGCGTGCGCTCAGGCCTTGACGTAGCCAAGCGTTTCGGCAAGGCGCTCTGAGTCGTGCATAGCTGTATCTACGAGGGGCGGATCCGCCACCGTCGCTTCACTCCGGTGAAAAACTTCTTTAGCTATAGACTCTTTATGATGTATCTTGACCTGGGCGAACTGCCACACCTTTTCGACCGCCACAGACTCTGGTCGTCCGAACGCGGCAGTCTCGCGCATTTCCGCCGTCGGGACCACCTCGGCGACCCCGATACACCGCTCGAGGAGAGCGTGCGCGAACACGTACGCCAACACACCGGTACGCGCCCACAAGGCCCCATCCGCCTGCTGACCCACCTGCGTTACTTTGGCTACCGTTTCAACCCCGTCAGCTTCTTTTTCTGTTTTGACAGCGAAGACCAGCAGGTAGAAACGATCGTCGCCGAAATCACCAATACCCCTTGGGGCGAACAGCATCTCTATGTTTTGGCCGAATCCCTCAATTGCGGCCAGGGAAAAAAGAAGCGCTACGCCTTCACCAAAAACTTCCACGTTTCGCCCTTTATGGCGATGGAACAGCAATACGTCTGGCGTTTTACCCAACCCGGAACGCACCTGTCGGTCCACATCGACAACTGGGAACGCGAGGGCCGCCTCTTCGACGCGACTTTGACGATGCGGCGCAGCGAAATCACCGACCGTTCACTTGCCCGCGTACTCTGCCAGTACCCGCTGATGACTGCCCGGATCACCGCGGCCATCCACTGGCAGGCTGCAAAACTCTATTTGAAAAAATGTCCCTTCTATCCGCACCCGAAATCGCTACAAACGGAGTCCGTCTGATGACCGAAAGCACCCTTATCCGCGCAGCGCAAAACCGCTCCACTGCGCCTTCCGGCCGCTGGGATGACTTGGCTCGCAAACTCATATGGGCCAAGCTATCGCAATTTAAGACCGGCCAACTGCGCCTGATCGAAAATGGAGAAACACACATCTTCGGAGCCGACGACAGCACTCTACAGGCTACCGTGCGAGTGCACAACCCACGCTTTTACCGGGCCATGGCCCTTGGCGGCAGCCTCGGCGCGGCCGAAGCCTATATCGACGGCCTGTGGACTGCGGACGACCTGACCGCGGTCTGTCGCATTGCCACTTGCAACGGGTCTACCCGCAACGACATGGAAAAGGGCTGGGCCCGCCTCGGCCGCCCGCTCAACCGTCTGTTCCACTACCTGCACCGCAATACCCGCAAAGGTAGCCGCCACAACATCGCCGCCCATTACGACCTCGGCAACGACTTCTTCAAGCTCTTCCTTGACGACACATTGATGTATTCCAGCGGAGTCTTTCCACACCCAGACGCCACGCTGGCTGAAGCTTCGCTACACAAGATCGAACGCGTCTGCCACAAACTCGACCTGCAGGAGAGCGACCACCTGCTCGAAATCGGCACCGGCTGGGGCGGCTTCGCCCTACACGCGGCCACCCACTACGGCTGCCGGGTCACCAGCACCACCATCTCACGCCAGCAATACGACCTCGCCCGCCAACGCGTCAAAGACGCCGGACTGTCCGACCGCATCGAGATCGTGTTAGAGGACTACCGCGATCTCACAGGTCAATACGACAAACTTGTCTCAATAGAAATGATCGAAGCCGTCGGCCACCACTACTACGACGCCTATTTTAGCGCCTGCGGCGCATTGCTCAAACCCGACGGCCTAATGCTCTTGCAAGCCATCACTATCAGCGACTGGGTCTTCGAAGCCCACACGCGCACCGTCGACTTTATCAAACGCTATATCTTTCCCGGCTCCTGTATTCCCTCGCTTGCGGCGATCGCTGGCTCGGTTGCACAATCCTCCGACTTGCGTATCACCCACCTCGAAGACATCGGTCCACACTACGCTCGCACGCTGGCCGCCTGGCGTGAGCGTTTTTTTACTCATATCGACGAAATACGGGTGTTGGACCTGCCGGAGGAATTCATTCGTATGTGGGATTATTATTTCTGCTATTGCGAAGCCGGTTTCGCCGAGCGCTATATCTCCGACGCCCAGATTCTGTTGAGTAAACCGCAAAACCGGCGCCAGCCGATCTTGCCCGACCTTGGCCCCGCTTAACCCACTGGTCTGGGGTGCGCTATTCGCCCTCCTTTTAATGGCGCTAGCCTGGGCAGTACAACAACGCACTAGCGATGCCGGCATCGTCGACGTGGCCTGGGCCGGAGGCATCGGTGTTTTGGCCTGTGCCTACGCACTGACCGGCGCCGGCCTCGGCGAACGTCGCCTGCTCGTCGGCCTGTTGGGTGCGACCTGGTCTTTGCGCCTGGCGAGCTATCTCCTTATCGACAGAATCCGCACCGACGCCGAAGACGGCCGTTACCAGATGCTGCGCCAAAGTTGGGCCGAGAGAGCACCTTTTTACTTCTTCCTATTCTTCCAAGCCCAGGCGCTGTTGGTAATTATTTTTTCCCTGCCTTTCTTTTTTGCCGTGCAAAACCCCGCCCCTCTCTCTTTATGGGATGGCTTAGGGCTGGCCATTTTCACGATCGCACTGCTCGGAGAAAGCCTGGCTGACCGCCAGCTCGGCGATTTTCGCCGCGCTCCACAAAATCACGGCCAAACCTGTCGAACTGGCCTGTGGCGCTATTCGCGTCATCCCAATTATTTCTGCGAATGGTTGCACTGGTGGACCTATGTGCCCATCGCGTTTAGCGCTCCCTGGGGCATACTCAGCCTGGCCGGTCCCATCACCATGCTCTATTTGCTATTCTTCGTCACCGGCATCCCCTACACGGAAAAACAGGCGCTCAAAAGCCGCGGGAACGACTACCGCGCTTACCAGAAAAGTACCAGCGCCTTCTTCCCATGGTTCCCGAGAAAGGAAGCACCGTGAAAAACGCCATTCAACTCGCCGAAAGCAGCCTATTACCCGACGCCCTAATACGCATCGGCATCCGGCGTCTGCTGCGCCACCGGATCGGCGAAATCACCCCAGCCAACAGCGAAGCAGCCCATCACGCAAAACACGCATTCCTCGCATCAATGCAAGAAAGCGCAGTAGCACTGCATACTGAAGAGGCCAACGAGCAACACTACGAATTACCGCCAGCGTTCTTCGCGCACATCCTCGGCCCCCGCCTCAAATACAGCAGTTGTTATTACACTGCCGGCCGCGAGAGCCTCACCGAAGCCGAAGAAACCATGCTCGCTCTCTACGGAGAACGGGCCGAGCTAAGCGATGGCATCGACATTCTTGAATTGGGCTGTGGTTGGGGTTCGCTGACACTATGGATGGCCGAACACTACCCTCACAGCCGTATTACCGCCCTTTCCAACTCGCACGGCCAGCGACATTTCATTGAATCCCGCTGTCGCGAACTCGGTTTTGCCAATGTGCAAGTGATCACCTGCGACGCCAATGAATTCGAGACGGCAGGCCATTTCGACCGTATCATCTCGATCGAAATGTTCGAACACTTGCGCAACTGGCGCACTATGCTCAAACGCGTCGACCGCTGGATGAAACCTGGAGGTCAGGCATTCTTCCACGTATTCTGCCACCGCCATTATCCCTATTTGTTTGCCGTAAAAGACGGCAACGACTGGATGTCTAAACACTTCTTTACCGGCGGCCTGATGCCCTCGGCCGACCTCTTCTACCACTTTCAAGAACAACTCGTAGTGGCCGACCATTGGTATCTCAACGGCACCCACTACGCCCGCACCGCCCAACACTGGCTCGAAAACATGGACCGATGCCGCAGTGATATCCTATCCTTACTCTCACAGCACTACGGTGAGCAGGAAGCGCGAATCTGGTTCCAGCGCTGGCGCATGTTTTTTATGTCTTGTGAAGAACTTTGGGGTATGGACAAAGGCGAGCAATGGGGCGTGACCCACTATCTGTTGCGCAAACGAACGACATCCGTCGCCTTACCATCAACCAACATCGACGTGGATACCCAAGGTTAAACCGCATTAACCCGCTATACTCACACCGACTACGGCGTCCGATAAAGCTACTGGCCTTACTAGCCCTACTGGCCGTCGTCGCCTACTTCGCAGCGGACGAACCGTTGCCGCAAGGCCACAGCGGCCCGGACGCCGATGCTTTGGCGCGTAAAATACAAAACGCCGTTAACGTGCCGGCGTGGCGCCAGACCGGTGCCGTACGCTGGACTTTCGCTAATCGGCACCATCTGTGGGATCGTCAAAGGGGATTGGCGCGCATACAGTGGGATAATCTCGAAATTCAACTCGATCTTGAGCACCATACCGGGCTGGCGTGGCGTTCCGGCCAAAGCTTAGATGGGGACGAACGGGCCGAATTAATCGCCACAGCCCACAGCTACTGGATCAACGATTCTTTTTGGCTCAATCCTTTAGCCAAACTCTTTGATCTCGGCACAACACGCCAACTCGTCGTGCAACCCGATGGCAGCGAAGACCTTTTACTCACCTATACGTCCGGCGGCGATACGCCTGGCGACTCCTACCTATGGCAAGTCAGCCCCGATGGCCGGCCGCACACATGGCGCATGTGGGTCTCGATCATACCCGTAGGTGGCGTCAAAGCGAGCTGGCAGCAGTGGATGCAACTAGAGACCGGCGCCTGGATTTCAAAAAGCCACCGATTATTATTTTTTGACTTGGAACTAAAAAATGTGGCAGGGGCCGAGTCGATTACCGCGCTAGCAGGCAACAAAGACGCGCTGGCCGCCATCGCCATGCAACGCCATTAGACGATTGGATTACGGGCCTGCAAAAATAGTTAACGTATCCGCTGCGCGCACAGCGAAATAAAATCAGCCGTTGGTATCGAGTACTTCGTCGAGCGTCCACAACCGCTTGCTCCCGATGATAAGCACCTCGACGATAAGAGGGTGGGCTATAACGGTATACAGATCAATAAAGGCGAAACTCGGACACGGCAGACCCGTATCCGAGTCCTCGACGAACATTTCCCAGTCCTCAATTACGGTAATTTCATCCGGTACACCGACTGCTTTAAGATGGCGGTACAGCGGCATCTCATTGCTCCTTAAGTTATTATGGTATTCAGCGCTGCGCGTGGGCGACCAGCACCAGTAAGAGCAGCGAACGAAAACTCCAAGCCACGGTACGCACCCAGTTGCCGGCTACCAGCATATCATACGCCTCGAGGTCAAAACCCAAAGACAGGATCTGATGTTGCGGCACCTGTAAAGCCCAAGTCGACGCCCAAACCAACAGCAAAGCGCCCAAACCCCAGGTAAGCGAGGCGCGGGACACCCCCACCGGCCGGCGCCACAACAATAGCACAGCCGTGACCATTTCGACCAACATCGGCGGGCCCACCAGCCAGGTTGTGAGCCGGGCATGCTCGTTAGCATAGGCAGCAAAAGCCCCTACACCAACCCCGGCGAACAGCGGATAATGCACGATCTGCACGAACCAGATCAGCCCAGTCATAAAAAGCGTTGATGCCGTCTGCGACAACAGCAAGCCAAAGCCGATCATCACCCACCGCCCAACAACACGACTACAACCGGCCCTTGATCCACCGCATCAGCCCACCGACAACCGGCAGATACTCATACAACCCCCCCGCAGCATCCCAATAATCCTTGTGTAAAACAATCTTTCCGTCGCCATTAAATCGCAGATGACTAATACCGACAGAGCGCGCGACCCGACCATCGTTATACTTCTTAAAAAGAATATCCATCGTCCAGCGGACATAATAGTCACCGCCGCTACCAGAAATATCATCGACGACGACCTTCACCGATTCGGTCGCCTCCATGCTGCGCGCCATGTATTCCTCAATCGCCTGTGCGCCGACGATTTCCTTGAGCGTGTCGTTAAAATAAGCGTCAGCGGCGTAGACCCGATGAACTTTCTCGCGCATCGACTCGGGCGACATCTCCGATACGAAGTCGGCAAAGCGCTCCAGGGCTACCCGTTCGGCGTCACCACCCGATTCCAGCACATCACTGCTAGCCGGATCCGTCTTCACTAATGCCTCTTGGTATGTCATAGTCTCCTCCTCGGCCAAGGCGACACCACCCAGGACGACTAAGGCTACTAATAGCCCGATCCACATCGTCCGGGCAATCAATTAGCCGAAAGCTCGATTTGCCACTCCGCAAAATGCGACCGCATCTTTGCCAAAGCGCGATTGCGCAATTGCCGCACACGTTCGCGGGTCACGCCCATAGTCTCGCCGATTTCCTGCAACGTCATCGCATCACCACCGACAAGGCCGAAATAGTCTTTAATGATTTGCTCTTCCCGCTCGTCCAGCATTTCAAGGCCTTCGGCGAGCGAACGCATTACTCCTTCCTGCTCAAGCTTGTCGAAACCCGGGTCCTCCACTGGAAATGCGGCATAGAGAGCTTGCTCACCATCGTCGAACACCGGCGCATCCAAAGACATATCCTGATGACCGGATTCCATCGCGTTAAGTAAGCGCTCTGGACTCATCTCTACAACCTCGGCGATCTCACCAAGCATCGGCAATCGCCCCAACTGCTGACTCAGAACAGCCATTTCCTTTTCGACCACGTGCATATCATTGACATGGCTCATCGGCACTTTTGCCACTCTCTTCGCCTGCGGTATCGCTTTGCGAATCGCCTGGCGAATCCACCACACCGCATAGGTGATCAACTTAAAACCGCGCGTCTCGTCAAAACTTTCAATAGCCCGCAGCAACCCCATATTCCCTTCGGCTATAAGATCCATCAACAACGGGCCATCATCGGGGCAATACTCGCGCGCCACCCGTACCACAAAGCGCAAATTGGCCTGAATCAACTCTTCGTATGCCGAGCGGTCTCCTTCACGCATCCTGCCAAAGAGCAGACATTCATCCGCGCGATTCAAAGGCTTGTTGTCTTTGATCTCATTCCAGTAGAGATCGATGATTTCGCAATTAGTAGTTTGTTTGACACGATGATTCAAAACAGACATGACTTTTCTCTCTCGGCTATTGGGATGATTGATAATGCTATGTCTATGTTATATCTATAATTTTAACTACAAAAATAAAAATGTCAATAGTTTGTCTACTATTTTTTCATTAAAAAAATAAACGCACCCTCAAGCCCTCTTTATCTCCTTATTGTTTTTGGATTTACAAATCGACACCCAGGGAGAAAAAGAGACGTATCCCCCCAGGATCTATCGCTTTATATAGTAATATCGACTAAACTGCCGCTGGTAATATAGAAATGTCTATGTATTGTTTATATCAGTGATATCTGCAATTGACTATCTTGGCTAATCTCTGTATAATTACAATCACATGTCAGATGATAAGATCCACCCCATGCGCATTGTCGCGCGCCGCACCGGCCTGAGTTCGCATGTAATTCGCGTCTGGGAGCGACGCCACAACGCCATTGAGCCAGCTCGCACCCCAACCAATCGACGCCTCTATTCCGATGCCGACATCGAGCGCTTACAAAAGCTGCATCGAGCTACGCGTTCCGGTCATAGCATCAGTCAGATCGCCCAATTTTCTGCCGATGAACTAGACTCCCTGATCGCCGCTGACACACCGCAGCCCGAGCAAATCGAAGGAATACCTCCTACCACCTCAACCCAGCACTCAACTCCGACAAACCCTCAGCTAGATCCCGCCGATTATATCAAAAATTCACTCACCGCAGTGCGCAACCTAGATGCCAAAATCTTAGAAGAGCAATTGTTTCGCGCCGAAATCGACATGGGCCGCAATAAGCTGCTCATGCAAGTGATTGAACCGCTAATGCAGCAAATTGGCACACTATGGAGCGAGGGCAACCTACGCATAGCCGACGAACACATGGC
>JACLAC010009403.1_pt1 | contig 14012 bp, 19 predicted proteins | sample 8027881 | NCBI WGS metagenome assembly JACLAC01 (sample SAMN15725517, study PRJNA655200) | protist metagenome | isolation source: fluorescence activated cell sorting (FACS) single amplified genomes of... | place: Spain: Blaines Bay Microbial Observatory, Mediterranean Sea | collected 2016-01-19 | reverse complement strand
CCAAAGTGATGTGCTGCCTGGTCATCATTATCTGCTAGAAAATCCTGTTTGAATGGTTCTCCACTATCACCAGACAAAGGAGTATATTCATACCCATAAAATCCTGGGTCATCATTTGGATATTCAAAAATACCAGTTACATCATCAGTAGCAGGAAATTTCTTCTTATTCCTTTCCACTAATGCTTGTTCATCTTCAGGTCCATACATTGGATAATCCTCATCAAGTGTTCCATTTAGTACTGAGTCAGCTAGCCACCACGCCATATTCAAATAGAAAATCGTTTACAAGACTCTCTGAATGCTCTTTACCAAACTTACCAGTCAGATATCCTGATACGGGATCAAGTTTAGTCATATAAGTATCAAAGTCTTTATATTCACTGGTATCTTTACCAGTTGGTTTCTCTAATTCTAGCATATCTTTGTACTTCGTCAAGTAGGTCTTGAACATATCTAAATGTTCATCTACTTCTGACATAGTACACTTAGCAATGTATATGTTTTTTGAAAAATGATTTCCTATCTCAAAGAATCGATAGTCACCTTCATATACAGGTAACCCATCAATAGAGAAAGGATAATTTTCTACAGGATGTTGAAAGTCAAAGACTATTATAACCTTTTGGTCAAAGAATCCCATAAGATCCATACCAAAACAGGGAAGATTACTTCCAGTCTTAGGATAGATGATGTTGTTATAGATGCAAGATTTTTCATTCCAGATTTCTACCTCTCTTGATTTGATGATGTGTGGATGAGTGAATGTTTTAGCAAGTAAATAAGTTTTTTTACTTTTCCAACTTGCCCATGCTCTTCCAAACGTTAAGTCTGGAAGAATTTCGTATAGGGCAGTTTTATAATTTCCCCAAAGGTTCATGTATTCAATGCCCAGATGAGTCTAATAACCATACCAACAATTAGAACATAATACGTCCACATAATCCACATTCCAATTTTGTTGTGACGTGAACCTCTTACATAAGGATGAGCACCAGGTGGGCAATCATTCCATCCTGCTTGCATGTACTCATCAGTGTGGATTTTCCTAGACATTAGTTACCCTCCTCATACATTTTGTCTTCAGCAGAATTTAAATTGAACTCTGCATCTACTTTATCATACAATTCAAGAAATGCCTGTTTTGTTTCATCATCGAAACGATTGATACAGGTTTGAATTGATTTTTCTTTGTTACCAAAGATGGAGAAAGCACGAACAATATGAACTAATCTACGAGTGCTGATGATCTCTTCGATACCACCATCATAGAATGTCTTACGGATAATGTCTGCCCAGTCTACTAATCTGCTACAGAAATCAGTATCAGTAACACCCAACTTAGCAGCAATACCACCTAAGATTTTTGACTCTGTTGTTGGTGCTGGATAGTCTTGTTCGAAGGTGACTGGGAATCTTTCAAGGAAGGCTTCATTAAGCACGTTAGTTCCAATAAACCGTCCGTCGTCTGAACCTTTACCTTTAGTGTTTGCAGTTGCGACGATGTTGAATCCTGCTTTGGGTCTGACGAACTTTCCAATTTTTTTAAGGAAAACTCCTTTACCCTCAAGGATGGATTGGAGGCATAAGATCTTGTTTGAGGCAAGGTCAATTTCGTCAAGGAGCAAGATAGCTCCTCTGTTGAGAGCTTGAATAACTGGTCCGTCATGCCAGACTGTGGCACCATCAACAAGACGGAAACCGCCAATAAGATCGTCCTCATCTGTTTCGATTGTAATATTAACACGAATTAACTCCCTCTTTAATTGAGCACAGACTTGTTCAACTCCAAAAGTTTTTCCGTTACCAGATAAACCTGTGACGAAAGTAGGATAGAACAACTTAGAAGAAATAATCTTTTTAAGGTCGTTAAAAGGACCAAACTTGACGAACGTATCATCTTTCTCTGGTACAAGATTTTCTTCTACTTGTGGTTCCACAGCAGGAGCACTGAATGATTTTTCAATGTTCTCGACTACTTCTGTAGTTACTTCAAGATTCCACTTACCTTTAGATACTTTATACTTCTGTATCTTTTTAGTTACTGTAGCATAACCAATGTTATTTGCTCTACAGAACCCACGGACATCAGCAGCAATAAATTCATTTCCAAAGGCACTCCTTAGTCCATCAACTGCTTGTTCTTCAGTCATCTTAAGTTCAAAAGCCATAATGATAGGTGTCTTATATATGAACATATTATAACAATAAAAAAGACCCCCGAAGGAGTCTTGTGGTCACTTTTTTAATTGTCCTATTACTTCTTACCTGCCTTCAGATTTGGTTTACCCCATCCCTCTGCTTTAGGTTCTTCCTTTATAAGAGGAGCAGGAGGTGCTACAGGAGCAGGAGCAGCAGCAGGTGCTGGTGTTGTTGCAGGTGTCTTTCCACCTAGTAAATCGCCAAATTTAGACATTGCTTTACAGTTAACTTATGTGTTTATTTATCAAGCAACAAGTTCTATAAACTCTCCAAGTATCTTCTTATTCATCTTTTTACCCTTCAGACTCTTAGTAAAAGCACGTTTAATCTGTGCCTTAGTAGCATTTAAATCAACTTCAAATTCAGCATCATTATCTATAGCAGATGATGAAAGACCAAAGTAAGAATGATAACCAGCACAATCAATATTAAATGCCTTCTCTTTCTTCCATACCCTCATCATCTTTTCATACTTTTCACTTCCATACCCAAGATGTTGACGAATAAACTGTCCTGCTTCTCTTGATGGAAGAATACGGAACCCTATGAAATTTGTACTAGGGAAACTCTGCTTCAAATCCTCAATAAGAATAGTTGTTACATCAGAATAACGATCTATATGACTGCAAGGATATACATGTCCAGTCCTACGATTCCTTATGAAGCAATGTCTTTCAACACTTTGACTTCCCATATAAGAAGCATAATCCTCACCATAATAAGATGAACGTTTAAACTCCTGACTATATCTTAAAGGTGACCCTTCACCATCCGTCAAAACTACACACTGAACTTTCTGAATCTTATTCTGCTTCTGGAATTGAGGAATAATCTGATGAAGGCAAATAAGACTTTCATTTAAAGGTGTTCCTGATAGATTCAATCCTATAGGGATATTATACCTAGCAAAATCACGATTGAATATACAAGCAATACGGAAGATATTTTTCATTTGATCTTCCAATACCTTACCTTTAACCTTACTTGTGAATAAATTCATTAACGAAAATGTTTCTTCAAGTAATGCATATCCTTCTTTCTTTTCATAAAATGGTTTTCTTTCAGGGTCAGGATACTCATTAGTAAAAGCATAAACCTCAAAAGGTATATTAACTTTCTTACAGAACCATAATAGATTGTATAGTTGCTTAAGAGTATCAAGCATTACATGAGCCATCGACCCACTCCAATCAAGGATGAATATTAATCCATGATTCTTACCATCAGGAACAACAGTTACCTTCTTAAATAAATCTTCATTGTACTTGTAGGTATGAAGTCTTGCAGTATCTAATATACCAGTTCTAGCAGTAGTAGCACGAGCATAAGCATCAGCAGATTTCTTACACTCAAACTCTTTTACAAGATAATTTACTTCTTTCTGTGCGTTTCTCTTAAACTCCCTAAACCTACCATCAGCATCATCAAATCTATCCTCCTGCGTTACATTAAAATGTTGAGCAAGTTTAAAGTGATCTTCCCAATCTTTCTCTTCACTTATCCAATACTCTTCAATACCAGCATGTAGTTTCTTATTGTTAATAATAACATTCTTCAAATCCACCTTTGGAAGTTCTACATAGGCATTCTCTCTACCATTTTGAGAAACATCTGTTAGTCCTTTAAGAGCATCCTCTAAAGAACTAGCAGTCTCTACTTCTATCTCATCACTACCAGTTGTACCACCTACACTATCAGTAGCATCAGAAATCCTATAATCAGTATCAGCATCACCTTCCACGTCAGAACTATCAGGGTCGCTAGTATCGGAAGTGCTATCAGTACTACCGCCACTAGCGTCATCCACCCCAGAATCTTCACTAGTCTCTGAAGAAGTGGATTGTTCCTGTTCCTGTTCCTGTTGGCAGTAGTTATGTAACGCTTCTGCTGCGGATAGGGTTTCATCAAACGTTTCTGCATTTTTAATTAAATTGACAATCGATGTTTCAATAGGCGAAAAAGATATATCAACCCACGCACCAACCTTGAAATAAAGATTAACCCTATCAGCAAGATTAAAAGTACTAAGATCTTTACCATCTATTTCAAAGAAGTCGTTATCGAAAAGTTCATTATACCCGTTATAGAAGGTTTTGGCAATACCTGCGTACTTTCTCTTCATCAATTTCTCAACTCTAGCATCCTCTACAATATTAACAATCGAAGGTGATATCTTAATTTCTTCCCACCAATCTCTATCAGGTGTGAACAATGCGTGTCCTACTTCATGTGCTACCAATGCATCATATACATTGTTACTTGCTCTGTCCCAGTTAGGTAATGTCAGTACACGAGTGTGAACATTAAACTGTGCTGTTTCTACTTTCTTGTTCTCTACAATCAAATCTTCAGTAGCAAGAAGTTTGGCAAGTTGTGATTTGATTTCGTGTCTTACTGTCATGTACTTTTGTTTTCGATATACCTATTATACTAAAAAAGCGTCCTTTAGGGGACGCTTGTAGACGCTTTATCAACTGTCTACGCCTTTCTCTTGCAGCACGTAGAGCTTGTGGTTTAAGTTTTCGTTTCGGTTCTTTGCCCGAATTATGTTTCCAGTTCGGAGTGTTCATGTTCCTTCTGTCTATGAGTGTTGTTAAGATTAAAGATATATTCGACTAGGGGACTTTCCGAGAATTTCATAAACTCATAGTTATCTTTATCTAGGCAATGTCCACCCCATCCAAATCTACCATCCCATCCTGGAACTTGGGTATGTGATGTGCCAATTCGTGGATCGGCACCCGACAGAGCACGGAACTCATCAAACGTGGACTTACATCCTTGCCTCTTATGAATCTCATACAACTCATTAAAGAGAGTGACCTTCATACCCAAGTAGAAGTTCTCCGAATACTTAACCAATGCTGCTGTTCTAATATCAGTAACATGAGTATTCTCTTTAGTAAGATGTAGTAATCTTTCAACAAAAATGGAGGTGACAAAGTGACAAGCATCCGTCTCTCCACCAACAATACAGAATGTTTGCTTCAAGAACTTCTCAATATTGTTATTTGAACTCAAATACTCTGGACTATGGAGAACTCTTATATTAGTAAAGGTCTCCTCTGCATTCCCATAATACTCTGGGGTCGAAGTTGACTTACAACACACTGGAGTATTATTACCAATATATTCGTTTATCTCACCCAAAACCTTATTAAGTAATGTTGTGTTATCACCTTTAGGAGTATCTACACAAACAAATACAGCATCAAACTTCTGATCAAAGAAATCAGATATCTTATTATCATTAAACTTAGGATCAATAATTACCTTCTCTTGTTCAGTGAATATGGATGCTACAGCAGAACCCACATACCCATGACCAACAATCATTACTTTCATGATACTAACCTACTAAATCCTTTCACTTTGTCAAATTTCATCACACGTTCAAATTTATCAAACATATCTGCCTTGTGTGATATTACAAATATGTTAGCATCTTTTATGATAAAACGGATGATTTTAAGAAATTCATCTGTACCCATACTATCTAAAGAACTATCAAATACCTCATCCATAATTAGAAGATTAGTATTGACTGAGTTTTTAACCCTTGCAACTTCCCTCCATGTGAAAAGTAATGCTAGGTCAATCCTCATCTTCTCACCTTCACTAAAAGAAGAATATGAGAAGTCTTCGTGAATCGGTGATTCTATACTCTCACTAAACTCTTCATTGAGTTTAAAATTGATATAGAACTCCATCAGCTGAAGGTATCTATTTACCTGCTGATTAATAAATGGAAGATACTTCTTAATAATTTTCGTCTTTACTCCATCATCCTTAAGTAAGGAGTATGCGAAATCATGATAAATTATGTCTTCTTTCTTTGTTGCTAATTCTTCTTCTGTTTTTTTGAGATTGGTTTTAAACTCTGCTAACTTCTCATGCTCAGTATTTCTGTTTTTAAGTTGTTCGGTAATAGTTTGAACTTCGTTTTCAAGATCTCGGATCTGTTTCTGGTTGATACTGATCCTAGTATTATTTTGAGAAATGTCATTATTGAGTTTAGTAATCTCCTTTGATAGTTGGTTGAATTGGCGTTCTCTATTTTGCTCTACTTTAATAGTCTCTTCCAGATCATTAAAACCCTTCTTGAGATCCCTTGCTCTAGTTTGAACGCCATCGATTCTATTTAATCGAAACTCTTCTTCTATATTTTGGTCACATGTGGGACAAACTGTATTTTGTGTGAAGAACTTATGTTCCTTAGTAATAGACGCTACCTTTTGTGATATCTTACCCTTAAGAGTATTAAGTTTCACTAACTTCTGGCAAGCATCAGTAACCTCTTCTTGTTCTTTAACTACGTCATCAACATTACCTTTTATCAATTCATTATGTTCTATATGAGTATCATTTTCTATACCCAATAACTTAATCTTATCCTTATTAGAATCTATTTGATCATGTCCTTGCTTTTCAATCTCTCCAATAAACTTCTTCTGCATTTGAAGTTTATCTGTTATGTTCTCCTTCTTCAAATCTAAAGATTTAATTTGCTGTCTCTGGTCTTTAAGTTGTTCTCTGATAATACTATTCATCGCAGAGAAAATTCTAATATCCAAAAGATCCTCAATAACATCCCTACGAATAGCACCAGTCAATTGCATAAAGGGTACAAAGGTGCTACTACCCAAGATTACAATTTGAGTAAATGATTTATAATTTAATTTTAATATAGTCTCTTCCAGAATACGTTGCATAGAACGATCATCTGCTTCCTTATTCAAAGCAACTCCATTAACCTCAATGTCAAATACATTAGGTTTAATACCCCTACGAATTATATAATCTCTACTGTTAATAGCAAACTCAACTTCAACCATACATTCTCTCTCGTTGGTTGCGTTGATTAATTGTGCTTTATTAATCTTACGAAATGGTTTATTGAATAATGCAAATGTAAGGGCATCTAAAATGGTGGATTTACCAGCACCATTCGTACCTATTATTAAATTTGTATTATGTTCACGAAAATCAACTTCTGTAAACTGATTGCCAGTTGACAAAAGATTTTTCCATCTAATCTTCTGGAAGGTTATCATTCGATGATCTAGGAGGAATCACAATGTCGTCTGGTGTAATCACAGCATACTTATAATTATACATCTTACACGTCTTTATGGCAAGCTTTCCATCCACATCTATCACTATCATATTAGAACCTTCTGTTTCATTCAACTGCATAGCATATCTTTCAGCATCATCCTCTTGCTCAAATAAAAACAAGACCTTATCCCCACTGTCATCTTCGACAGCAAAGGCACCGTCATCCTTTCGATCTTTGAGTGTGAGGAGGAACATTACTCTACTTCACATGCTTGTGAATAAATTTTCTGTAAGATTCCTTTGATAATTGACTTGTCGCATTCAATTTCAGATTCGTCGATATATCTATTTAGAATTGAGATGGTATTTTCGGTTTCCTCTACTTCGAAATTTTCATTATCTTCAATATTGAAATTCTCAATTATCTTTAATTCCTGTACACCAACAGCATACAACTTATCAATAAACTTTTCAAATGATTTCTGGTCTGACTTCTGCTTAACTATGACCTTTACAATCTTACCAGCATATTCAGTTGCATTAAACAACTTATAATTATCATCTTCATACCAGATATTATAAAACAATCTGTATGGGTTATCTACAGGAGTCTGTTCTAAGGTCTCTGTATCAAATATATGAAACCCTCTAGGGTCATTCACATCGTTCCAGAACATCTCATATGGATTACCAAGATAGAATATCTTTCCATCATTAGAACGGGTATGGAAGTGTCCTGAATAAACCTTTTCAAATTTATCAAGGACTCGAACATCCATACCCGTCTCCATCATATGTCCACGAGTTGCCCTGAATCCATTAAGTTCAAGGTGTCCCATAGCAATCCTTGCTTTAGACTTCTTAATTAAATCTTTACTAGCATCAAAGTTCTCAGAATTAATCCAAGGTAACATTACAATCTTTATCTTACCTACCTTAATCTCAGTTGGTTCTGAATAAACATTTATATTGGGATAATTACGCAACAACAACTCTGGCGAGTTTACGATATTAGTATTCTTATAATAGCAATCATGATTACCGATAATCGCATGTACCTTATATTTCTTTAGTGGTTCAAAGATGACTCTCTTGGACCACTCCAAGCTTTGTAAATCAATAGACTTTCGACTATCAAAGATATCACCCATATGGATGACTGTTGTAATACCTTCTTTCTCTAACGTAGGAAAGAATATATCCTTATAAAACTTTTCGAAATAATCATGTAAGTGCTTGGAACCTTTCCTAGCACCATAATGAGTATCGGTAATTATCGCTACTTTCATCTATTGGAAGACTTATATTGAATATTATCTTTGATTGTATTATAATCAGAGCTTGAACCTGCAAGAGCAGTATCATCAACCATCATAACTTCATCAAAACCAGTCCTTTCGATAATCTTTGTTTTAATTTCTAGTTGTTTCTTTTCCTTCTGAATCCGTCTCAAGAAGGCATAATGTATAATTTGGGTAAAGTATGCAAAAGGATTTCTAGACTTCTCTGGATCGAAGTTATGGATGTATTGTACGCAATTTTCAATACCATCGGATATCATATCTTCCCTAAACATATAGTTTACGAAATTTGGTTTGTATGATAGATGGGTAGCAATCTTTAAAAAACACTCACCAAGATAGTTTGTAATCCTTGGTTTTTGAAGGTCATTCTCTTTGGCATGAGCAACCTTTGCTCTATACACAATGAGTGCTTCCAGCAGTTCTTTATTATTTACATAATGTTCAGACTTTTTCTTAACCATAACATTGTTTTTTATTATTTAATGTTGAATATATTATAGCATTACTTTAAAGGCTTGACAAGGTGCTTAATTCTACGTAGAATACCTTTGTAAGGGTTGAAGGGGAACGATTAGCTTTCTTTTTTATCTTCTGTAGAACTAAAGATATTTTCAAGATACTTACGGGCATCATCTACAGTTGATATATATCCCATCTTAGGTGTTAGTTGTCCTTTAACATCATTTCTGCATTCTCCTATTTGTGATATATCAAATCGTTCATCTTCAAGATAGTTATTATAGATAGCAATTATTCCATTTTCTTTTATTTCAGTAACAGTTATAACTTTATCCCATTGAATTACTACAGGGTCATCTCCTGGTATATTCATCCATGTTCTTACCTTTACAATAGAACCATCAGGAGTATTAACCATTTTCATAGTAACTGGTTTATCACATAAGATAAGAGGATTGTCGGTATTATCTTCAATAGAAACTAATGAAAATAATTCTTCTCCACTAACTAATTTAATTGATGCGTAAAATTCATTTTCCATTAGTTCTTAAGTGGTACTGTTACGATATCGTAATTGAAGTTTTCTTCATTGTAGACTTTAATTCTTTCAATTAAATGGTTTAAAGTATAATTCTTTCTTGACTTATAGCTGATATCATCAGCAATATCATATAGAGTTGCTCTAGTCTTTTGATTACCCTTTCTTAGGACTCTTCCGATAGATTGGAGATTTCTAATTCTAGACTTAGACGGAGAAGCAAAAATAACGTTATGTAAGTTTTTAATATTAATACCTGTGGAGAAGGTTCCATAAGATGCAATGATTATAGCATTACTCTCACGTTCAGTGATTTCACGCACTTGTTCTCTACTTTGTGTATCAACTCCACCATGTACAAAAAATACCTGGCGATTCTCAATAGTGTTATTATTATTTATCAAATTGTAAAGAGGTTCACCATGTCCCTCTACTCTAGCAAATAAGATTAAAGTATTACCTTTTAAATCTAATGCGAGATTTTTAATAAAGTTATTCCTACGATTATGACCGATTATATACTGAACTTCATCTTCAAAGGTTTCAAATTTATTCGGTGGGTGTTTCAATAGCAGTACATTAATATCCAATGTTGCCAGATGACCCTTCTTCATTAACTCATCTGTCTTAATAATTTTATAAGAAGGACCAAATAATCCTTCTAATACCCACTTATGTGTTTGAGATCCATCAAGAGTTCCAGTAAATCCAAACCTATATTTTGCATCGGCAAGTTTTGTCATTATAGATATAAGTGACTTTGACTTAAACTGGTGCGCCTCGTCCCCCACAACCACAGAGAATCTCTCAAAATATTTTCGGGGAAGTTTGTAGATTGATTGCCAGGTAGTAATAATCACTTGAGAGTCTGTCTCTCTTTCTCTACCAGCGTATATCTTGTGGCAAAATGAACCTACGTCCCAGCCATAGTCTGCAAAATCTTTATACATCTGCTCTACTAGGGAAGTCGTCGGAACAACTATCAGAGTATTTTTCTTTAATTCAACAAAATATCTCACAATCGAATATATCATCAGAGACTTTCCAGAAGCAGTTGGGGATATCAACAACTTTCTATTATGTCTTAGAGCGTCGTATACCCCCTCTATCTGGTAATCTCTAGGTTTATGTTTAGAGATAGCAGTCATATAATCTTTAACACCTGCCTTTGAAATCATTTCATTGACTTCAAAAGGAAGACCATAATGTTTATTATCTACAAATTCGTAAGTATATCCGTGATCATTGCAGAACTGAACTATCCTATCTAACAACCCAACATATATCTCTCCAGTCTGGGTATTAAACAGTCTTATCTTACCATCCCAAAATTTCTTTTTATATGCTGGTGAAAACTTTGCGCCAGGTACATCAAACGTAAACTGGTCTGCTAATTCATAATAGACATGAGGTTCTGCTTGTACACGCAAAAGCACTTCATTCTTCTTAGATATAACCAAGTGTGTCATGATACCAAGTCAATTCAATATAGAATATTTATCTGGTCTAAATAAAATAGTTTTGTCTATAAGTAATGACTGCTCTGATTGACCCAAAAAAATATACTGAGACAGTTGGCCTATTGAGGTCATTTTTTTTGGCTAAAGGTTTTTTTGAAGTTCACACTCAAAACCGTTTAAGTATACTTGCTGCCTGTGAAGACCCAGAAACAGTAGCAACCTATAACTATAATGATAATATTTGGCCACTACCACAAACAGGTCAAATGTGGTTAGAATATGAATTGTTGTCCAATCCTTCTGCGGAAGGATTTTTTTGTGTCTCAACCTCATATAGGGCAGAACCTAATCCTGTCCCAGGTAGACATGAAACAATCTTCCCTATGTTTGAATTTGAAATGAAGGGTGGTGTAGAAGATCTTAAAAAAATGGAGATCGAACTATGCGAACACTTAGGTCTTCCTGAGTTAACAATAGAGACTTATGATGATTGGTCAAACATGTTCAACGTAAAAGAACTTGATCATGATCATGAGGATAAGATTGGTTCTGGTATGATTACTGACTTCCCTGAGTGGACATCACCTTTCTGGAATATGGCTAGAAATGATGATGGTACTAGTAAAAAAATTGATGTTATCTTAGGTGGAAAAGAAACTATCGGTAGTGCTGAAAGGAGTACCGATAAAGAACAAATGAGAGATACATTCTACACCATCTCTGATGGTCAGTATGCTCAACTCATTATTGATCTATTTGGAAAAGAAAGGGTCGAGAAAGAACTCGAAGAATTCCTTTCATTTGATTTCTTCCCCCGTAGTGGTGGAGGTATTGGTATGCAACGTCTTATGTCAGCACTCAGCTGACACCCAATGCAAGGTGGTGAAATGGTAAACACAGCTGTCCGTTTAACAGCCGATTAATCTTTTTGAGGTTGGTTTTGGAGGTTCGAGTCCTTCCCTTGCAGTTTAAAAAGTTATTTATCACATTCCTGCTTGGAATCTGTTCCATTCTATAGCATTCTTAATCTGGAATGTTCTATTGGAGACGTTTTTAATAATCTCTTCTAAGAATTTTAATTCAGTATCATAGTACCTTATCTTCAAGTCTATAGTAGTAAGTTTCTCATCTGCCTCTAGGTGCCTTTGTATGGCATCCTTTTCCCTAACCTTATAGGGAAATGGTTCTTCGGCATAAACCTCTGCAGGTGCCTTTCCTGTATAGAAATTATATCGTTCTAATTTTATTTTTGTATATTGGGTTCTTGCTTTTTCACGCAACAAAGTAACGGTATTATATACAGTATAATACTTTGAATGTAAAACTGGGATTTTTAACGATTCATCATGTAGATTGTCAGGGTCAATAACAGAATCTCTCTGCCACATCTCCTGAATTTTTTCAAGATTCATAAGCGGGTTCTACCGTCTGCTCCTAATATATTATACACCAAATACTTAAAAGTGGCTTCTGCTGTGAAATATTGAATATCTGTAACTGCTGTATCAAATTCTAGAGAAGTTAAATTTACGGGAAATAAATCTTTATATCTTACAACAGCACTTGTTCTAAAATTACTATTTTGTATTGTTAATGAACCATCACTATATTGCTGATTCAAATCCCTACTAGTATCTGGTTTTGTAGTTTCTGCTTTAAAATCACCTGCAGATTCTGGAAAACCAAGACCAGTCATCCAATTATGAATTGCCATATAATTCTTTAAATCTTCATCAACTAAGAATCTTAAAGTTAAATCACCATAAGTAAGTTTTTCGCCAGGAACATCAATATCCTTTAGATATGTTGGTTGTTGAGTAGTTTCGAAGAAAATATATGGAATACTAGCACTAGTACAAAAGAATGAAACCTTTGGTATTTTTGTAATATTGAATAAAAAAGCAGCAGGAGACAAAAAGTTCCTGTTGGTTAATTGATTTGCTAGTGCATTAGCCATTATTCTTTATCTTTTACTAAGATTCCACCACGATCAACATGCGACCCTTTAGGAATAGGTCTACATTCTTTATGAGTATTACAATAATATTCCCCAGATGGACACCGCTTAGTAGCAGCCTCTTCTATAAATTTATCAAAGTTTTTCATTAGTCATTCAAAATTTGCTCATACCATTGCTCACTCATACCCATGATGATGTTACCTGCCATGTCAGTATTCTCAGCATATCCTTCACGAATTAGATAATCTGTAATTTTCTTTGAGCGTTCGTGTGCTTCTTTCAGGTCTTTAGGTGTAAAAGGTTTCATGTTCTTACTACAGTCGTATTTGTATTTAGTTACTCCTTCACCCAACTAGCAGAATTCATTCCACCATTCTTTCCATCAGTATTTACAAGTACTGCTTCAACACTTGCCTTTGAAGTCCACTTCATCCTTGCGTCATAATTATCAGACCAACTGACACCACCTTTAAAGTAAATGTCATCATCAGTCAATGATGCTTTCTTTTTAATATGATACGTTGCCATTAGTTCAATACAGGTCTCCTGGTATATTTAGACAAAAAAAGAGACCCTCGATTGAGAGTCTCTTTGAAAGATATAAGCGTCTCGCTTACATTAGGTTGTTAACTGTTACACGTCTGTAGTAACGGTTTGAATTAACCTTGATTGCGCCAGCACCAACGCTAGATGCGTCGCCTTCAGCGAATGGGTTAGCAACAACACCATAACGAGTCTTAAATCCAATTTTTGGTTGGAAGGTGTCCTGACCCACAGCACGAACCATCTGAAGAGGAACGTAAGGGCAATAGAACAGACCAGCGTCATAAGGTGAAGAACCTTTATATCCAGCAACGTAGTACTGATTGTCAGATACGTTAGAAGAATATGGGTCGATGTATACACGGAACTTACCGCCTAGAACACCAGCAAATGTATTGCCTGTGTCATCAACGTTCAAGTTAGCGTTAAGAGCAGGTGTGTAATCAAGTACACCAGCCATTGTTAGTGCAGAAGCAACGTCAGCAGAGC
>JACLAC010009833.1_pt1 | contig 14018 bp, 14 predicted proteins | sample 8027881 | NCBI WGS metagenome assembly JACLAC01 (sample SAMN15725517, study PRJNA655200) | protist metagenome | isolation source: fluorescence activated cell sorting (FACS) single amplified genomes of... | place: Spain: Blaines Bay Microbial Observatory, Mediterranean Sea | collected 2016-01-19 | reverse complement strand
GAAAGAACATTGATCTGCCGTCGGCCGAGGTCGCGACAGAGACCACGCCGGATGGCGTGACAGTGGAAGTCGATGCGCTTGGTGTCCTCACTGTAAATGGCGTTCCCACGATGGATTCAGATCTGGGCGTACGCCTCGAAGAGTCTTTGGCTGCGGCCGAGGATAAGGTCGTCGTATTGCGGGGGGATCATCGGGTATTGCTGGGGCAGGCCGTTAATATTCTTGATTTGGCCCAACAGGCGGGGGCCGAAGGCATTGCCATCGCGACCCAGCAAAATCCTGAAGAGTAAGAGGCGCCCGCTCTGAGGAGGGCGGGGGTGCGATTTCGCGAAAGAGATCATCCAGGTACAGCCTTTCGGTCCGTCTCCATGGGATTTTCGACTGATTCGACAGCGATTCGACAGAGACTGAGACTAGAGATCTTCGAATTGATCGAAGTAGCCGGGCCATGTCTTGCTTACACAGCCTGGATCGCGGATGACGACTCCCGGGATGCGCAAGCCCGCGAGGGCGAAGGACATCGCCATTCGGTGATCGTCGTAGGTATCAATCATGGCGCCGTGGAGCGGTCCGGGGCGAATTAAAAGGGCATCGTGCTTCGCTTCGGCACGCGCGCCGAGTTTGCGGAGCTCGGTTTCCAGCGCAGCGAGGCGATCGGTCTCTTTAATTCTCAGGTTCCAGATATTTTTAATCAAGGTTGGGCCATCTGCGAATAACGCCACGACGGCATAGGCCAGGACGGCATCCGGCAGAGCATTCATATCGACTTCGCCCAAGCTGCGGAGTGGCTTGTCTGGGCCTGTGACTTCGATCTGGTCACCGTGCCTCCGCACTCGGCATCCCATTCTCTCAAGCAGTTCAAGAATTCCCAGGTCCGCTTGCAGGCTATCGGCGGGGATTCCAGAGACGCGAACGGATCCCCCGGCAATCGCGGCCGCACAAAAGGGATACGCGGCCGAAGAAGCATCGGGCTCGATGGTGTAGGGCCGACCGACGTAGGGGTGATTGGCTTTTACGCGTATGCATTCCTGCTCGTCGCGGATGATCCAGTCCACTTCGGCTCCGAAATCACGCATGGTTTTTAAGGTCATATCCACATAGGGGCGTGAGACGAGTACGCCTTCGTCGAAGGAGAGCTCTAAATCTGCCTGGGCGTAGGGGGCGGTGAGGAGGATCGCTGAGGTGTATTGACTCGACTGGCGCCCATCTATCTTATTTTGCCCACCCGGCAGGCCGCCTCCGTGCACTCGCACAGGTGGGCATCCGTCTCGACCGAGAATGTCGATTTCGGCCCCGAAGCCTCGCAGCGCTTCGACGAGGTGAATGATGGGTCGCTCATGCATTCGAGCGTTTCCTTCGAGTTCCACAGGGCCCGGAGCGAGGGTTGCAGCCGCTGTCAGAAAGCGTGCTGTGGTGCCCGAATTCTCTGTGTAGAGCGGAGCTTGGGGGAGGCTGAATTCGCCTCCTGACCCTTGAACAAACCAGGCAGAGTCTTTCTTTTCAATTTGTATGCCGAGACGCGATAGGGCCTCTCGCATCACAACCGTATCATCGCTTTCAAGCAGGCCCGAGATCTCCGTGTTTCCCCGGGCCAGTGCGGCGATGAGCAGGACGCGGTTGGTCAGACTCTTGGATCCTGGCACGTCGACCGTTGCATCCAATGGGCCGCGAGGCTCGATGGCTTGGGTTTGAGCAGCTTTTGGCATGCTGGAAGAAGCACCTCTAGGGCAAAATGTTCTCTGGTTCGGGTCGGATGGGGCCTGACTCTGGATCCAGAGCCTCGAATTTGTGCTGAAACTCTAGACTAGCATCAATCTTCAGATTGATGGCGTTGACACTCGGGGAGGGCTCCGGCACCCTCTCGATCGGGCCAAAACGAGTCTTACCCTCGTTGTCTTTTTCTGAGTGAGGAGCGGCATTCCTCGAGTCACCTGGAAGCCGAGAGGTGTGACAGACAAAGGCGGTCTCGGCACGTCGGTCAAAGTCGACTGCGAGAGAGTTTGCCCGGAGACATCTCATCTACAGGCACGTACCGGCCCCGGAATGGGGCTGAGGAGAAGCGGTTTGACGAAGGTTTTAGTCTCAGATTCCCTGGCTCAGCAAGGGGTGGAAGTTTTGGAGCAGGCGGACGGCCTCGAGGTCATCGAGCGCCCAGGAGCGAGCCCAGGTGAATTGCTGGAGCTCGTCGCCGATGTCGAGGGCTTGGTGATTCGGAGTGGGACCAAGGTCACCGCGGATGTCATCGCAGCCGCCCACCATTTGAAGGTGATCGGTCGTGCAGGAATCGGGGTTGATAATGTCGATGTAGGCGCTGCGACTGCGCGTGGCATCGTGGTTGTGAATACGCCCGAAGGCAACAACATTACGACAGCCGAGCACGCGATTGCGCTTATGGTTTCCGCGGCGCGACATATTCCTCATGCGACCGCTTCAATGAAGGCCGGTAAATGGGAGAAGAAGAAGTTCCAAGGAATGGAGCTCTTCAATCGGACTCTCGGTGTGGTGGGAGCCGGCAATATTGGACGAATTGTTGTGGCTCGCGCAAAAGGTCTCGGGATGCGTGTCGTCGTTTCAGATCCATTCCTGACGGCCGAGGCGGCCAAGCGTCTCGATGTGGAGCGCGTGGAGTTCGATGAACTGCTGGCTCGATCAGATGTGATCACGGTCCATGTGCCCAAAACAAAAGAAACCACGAGTTTGATCAATGCGACGGCTATGGCGAAGTGCAAGCCGGGCGTGATTCTCGTGAACGCGGCCCGTGGCGGCATCATTGATGAGCCCGACCTCCTTGAGGCTTTGGACTCAGGCCAGGTGGGCGCTGCGGCCCTGGATGTTTTTGTGGAAGAGCCACCGTCGGCCGATCATCCATTGGTGTCTCATCCCAGAGTGATTTGCACGCCTCATCTGGGAGCCTCGACCGAGCAGGCTCAGGTGAATGTTTCAGTGGCTGTGGCTGAGCAAGTGCGCGATTTTCTCTTGGAGGGAGTGGTTCGAAACTCAATTAACGTGCCCTCCATGTCTCCGGAATTAATGAGTGAGATGGGTCCCTATCTTGAGCTCTCAGAGAAGCTCGGGAGCTTTTTGGGGCAGTGGGCCGATGGTGGGACGAACACTCTTGAAATCGAGTACGCGGGCGAAATTGCGGATATCAATGTGGCGCCATTGACGATCGCTGTTCTGAAGGGTTTTTTACAGCGAAGCCAAGAGCACGTGAATATGGTGAATGCTCCTCTTCTGGCCGAGGAGCTCGGGATTAAGCTCGTTGAGACTCGAGTTCGGAAAGCTGTGGATTTCGCCAGTTCCATCACCGTAAAGTCGGGGGGGTGATACTCACCACTTGATTGAAGGCGCTATTTTTCATGGGGCACAGCCTCGGATCGTTCGCCTGGATGACTTCATGTTGGAAGCGATTCCAGAGGGCCCCACGCTCTTGCTGCGCAATCACGACGAGTCGGGTGTGGTGGGAACAGTCGGAACCATTCTAGGCGAGGCTGGCATCAATATCTCACGTATGCAGCTTGCCTTGGTTCCGGAACGTTCAGAGGCCGCCATGCTGGTCAACGTCGATCCGCTTCCCGGGGAAGAGGTCTTGGGTGAACTCCGGAAAGTGCCGCACGTACATACCGTGAAACTCTTGGAGCTTTAAAAATGTCGACTGTGGTAGGTGTAGGTGCTCAGTGGGGGGACGAAGGCAAAGGCAAGATTGTCGATTGGCTGGCCCCCCAGGCGGACTTGGTGGCGCGTTTTCAGGGCGGGAATAACGCGGGACACACCTTGGTCGTGGATGGTGAAACGACGGTTCTCCATGTGGTTCCCAGTGGGATTCTACATCCGGGGAGCACCAATCTGATTGGTCCGGGTGTGGTCGTGGATCCCACGATCTTGCTTCAGGAGATCGACGCTTTAGTTGAGCGCGGCATTTTGGGGGATCCGGCTCGATTGCGGGTTTCAGGTCGGGCTCACGTAATTTTGCCGTGGCATCGAGCGCTGGATCAAGCGCGTGAGGCAGCGGCGGGCAAACACAATATCGGGACCACGGGTCGAGGCATTGGCCCGGCTTACGAGGACAAGGTTGCGCGTCGAGGCATCCGGGTGGCGGATCTGCTCCAGACCGACTCTCTCCTTGAGAAGCTTGAGGCGGTGGCCCGATCGAAAAACTTTGAACTCGTCGAATTTCATGGAGTGGATCCGGTGGATGTCGGCCACTTGTATGCGGAACTCGTCGAACTGGCTAATCGGCTTGAGCCTTATGTTGACCATACGGGGCGAATTCTCGATCGGGCCCTCCGGGCAGGAAAAAGTGTTCTGTTCGAGGGGGCCCAAGGGACCTTCCTCGACATTGATCACGGCACATATCCGTTTGTCACGTCCTCCAATACGGTGGCGGGTGCGGTTTGCACGGGTTCGGGGGTAGGGCCAACGCGGATTGACCGAGTCTTGGGCATTACCAAGGCCTATACGACGCGAGTGGGGAGCGGACCTTTTCCGACGGAAGACGAGGGCGAGTCCGGGGATGCGCTTCGCTCCGCGGGGGCGGAATTTGGGGCGACCACGGGCCGGCCGCGGCGCTGTGGTTGGTTTGACGCGGTGTTGTTGCGGGAAGCCGTCACAGTGAATGGCATTACCGATTTGGCCATTAACAAGCTCGATATCTTGAGTGGGCTTGGGGACCTTCCGGTGGCGACCGCGTATAAGATCGACGGCAAGCTGACTGAGGACTTTCCGATGACCCTTGAGGAAGTGGTTCGGGCCGAGCCCGTCTATGAAACCTTGCCGGGTTGGGATGAAGATGTTCGGGGCATTCGAGAGTTGGCGGATCTGCCCGATAACGCACGCCGCTATGTTGACCGTATTCAGGCGCTGGTTGATGTGCCTGCTGCGTTTATTTCAGTCGGGCCCGGACGAGACGAGATCATTAAGATCAGCAACCCGTTCGACGCTGACTGAGAGGCCTTTTTTCGGTCACCCGGTCACCCGATCACCCGGTCACCCGGCCTGTCTGCCTGGCAGACAGAGACAAGTTTCGGGACGAGGGTGTTGCCGTGTGACCGCAAGAGCTCTCGCGAGGAGCCCCACTTGGCTCGGGTTAGGGGGCAGGGAGCTTCTATGCGCGCTCACTCTCTTTTTCTATGCATCGCCTCAACGGCGAACGGCATCCCACCTGACCGCACACGGGCTCGCTGAGGCCTGGGTGAGTCGCTCTGCGGGGGCGGGGCAGGCCCGCAATTCTGGGTTGGGCCTGGGGAGGGACCAACGAGCCATGGTCCCGGCCTGGATGCTTCTTTCTTCATGCTGTCGCGCGGCCTCATGCCTCACCCGAATGGCTTGTCTTCGGAGTTTGCGCTCGTCCAAGGCCAGTTGCTCTTCCGCGCTGAGTGAGACTTTAAGAGGTCTCTTGTGAAGCCCCCTTAAATCGGTCGCCGTGGGTTCTGAGGAGGGAGAGGCTTCCAGCGATGTTGACGGGGGGACGGACACATTCGCAGCCTTTGTGGCGCGTCTGACTTTCTGAGCGGGTCGACTGTGACGGGCCGGGACGATCGAACCCCCGCCTCCACTGGTTTTACTGTGCTGAATGCGCATGTTTTACCCCCTGTGCTTTTCCCGATGGATGCTGAGTTGAATTTGAGGCTGGCTTGATTGAGCTGCGGGCTCTCTTTCCTTGTGTTTTTGGTTCTAGTGGTTCTGACAGTTCTGGTGGTTCTGAGGGGCCCTGATGGGCTGGATACGGCCATGACGCCTTGAGGTCTCGACTTCGCGGTCTGGCTGTGTGATCCTTTCTCGTGGTTGAAGAGCGACAAACAGACCGTAGGCGAAGAAAAGGCGAAAGTCAACTTCGAACGGTGTTTTAGCTATTGGGTTTCTGCCTTTTTGGCGTGAGCTTGGCGAGAAGGCGAGGGAGCCTACGGAAAACCCCTTGAAATCCACCGGTTGAGGCATGTTCCTGACCTCAGGGCGTCGACATGTGGCTCGGGCAGTGGTAATCACAGACCGGGCCCGTAGCACAACGGTAGTGCAAGAGACTTTTAATCTCTAGGTTCACGGTTCGAATCCGTGCGGGCTCACCGACTCAAGCCTAGCCCAGACTGTTTGGCCAATTCGTATGAAAGACAATCCCGGCGCGCCGCCTCCAACTCTCGGCGACGTGCTGCGCACGGTGCTGGCGGTGTTGGCCATCGGCCCGGGCCTTTTGGCCGGGGTCTGGACGGCTCTCTGGAGCGGCGACCGCAGGCGAGCCTTCAACCGGGCCACCCGGCTTTGGGGGAGTCAGGGCACCCGGGCGGCCGGCATTCGGTTGAGTGTGAAAGGCGCCGAACGACTTCGTGTGAGGCCCGCTATTTTTACGATCAATCACCAGAGTGGCATCGACCCCATCCTTCTTTGTGAGCTCCTGCGTGAGGATTTCGTGGCTGTGGCCAAAAGTGAAATTCTAAAGAATCCGTTTCTGGGCCCCGCCTTCGCCTTTGTGGGGACGGTGTTCGTGGAGCGCGATCGGGGCCATGATCCCGAGCGAGCCATGCGGCCGGCGGTGGAAGCCTGTGAACAGGGTCTGGCACTGGCTCTCGCGCCCGAAGGCACCCGCAGCGAAGGCCAGGCGGTGGGCCGCTTCAAGAAAGGAGCCGCCCACGTGGCCGTGGCTACGGGCGCGCCCCTCATCCCCATCGTGATCCACAATGCCCGGGAGATCCTGCCGCAAAGAGGCCTCATTATGCGCCGCGGTGAAGTCCGGGTCGAAGTCCTCGAACCCATCCCCACCGAAGACTGGACCCTCGAGTCTGTGGAGACGGAAACCGCCGCGCTGGAAGAGCGCTATCGCGAGGTGTTGGCTGGAGGCGTGGGGCCCGATTCGACTTCACGGGTGAAATAGAGCATCGCTCTCTGAGATAAGAAAGCCGAAGCCTTGGCGCGTGCGACCCTAGAGATCCGAGATTTGTCCGTCTTTTCCCTAGAGCAAAGAAGTTTCCTCGGGGATGCTGGGGACCGTGTCTTCGTCATGGCTGACGCTCAACAGGTTTGAATTTTGAGCTTGACCGATTGGGTTATGGTTTGGAGTTCATCTTTTAGGAGGATTGTTTTCATGCCCGGGTATCTCATTGTGAATTATTCTGTTCAAGACGCGGCCAAGTATGGCGAGTATCAATCGGGAGCGGGTCCGGCTCTGAAAATCGGATCAGAGTGCGAGATCCTTGTCTTTGATACCGAAAGTGAGCGAGTTGAAGGAGACACGGCGGGGCATCAGACGGTGGTGTTGAAGTTTGAGTCGAAAGAGAAGGCCCGGGAGATTTACGAATCCGGCGATTATCAATCCGTACTCGGACTTCGGCTCGGAGCGACGTCGAACCACTTCGCGGTTCTCGTGAACGGAATGGGCTGAACGGACCCTAGGGTGTGATCGGCGCGGGCTGCTCAATGTAGGGCTCATCTTTGAGGAAACGGCCAACGCGTTTGCGCCGGTCTTCAAATAAGGGAGCCTCCTCGCCGCCGGCGAGGTCGATGGCGTCGAGCTCAAAGCGGATGGCTTGCTTGAAGTCCCCTGCAGACGCTAACGCTACGGCAAATGTGTCGAGGGTTTCTGGGGTGCGGTCATGCAGCAGGATGTCGTTGGCGAGTTCCACGGCTCGGTAGGGGTTTCGGATGTCTGGATCGGGGTGGCTACCGAGAAGCCACGCTAACTGGAGTCGAAGCTTGACGTCTTGAGGAATCGTTTGCATCGCAGCTTCGAGTGCGACGATGGCCTCCTCGAGGTTGTACTGTTCTCGCAGGGCGGCCACGAGGGCACGGTGGCCCTGAGGAATCAGAGGGGCGAGTTCGATGGCTTCTCGGTAGGTCTCAATTCCCGCTTCCGGCTCGCCTCGTTCAGACTTTTTGTGGCCCACTTTGACAAGTTCGATCGCCGCGCGTCGCCGGAGTTCGGGCTCGCTCGTTCGTCGCTCGCTCGCGGCCATGTAGGCGTCGAAAGCGAGGCGGTTTTTCCCCTGTTCTCTGTAGGCACGCCCGAGGAGGTCGTAAAAGTCGGCTTGCTTCTCTACGTCTTGGGTTTTCTCGAGTTCGACCTGGGCTTGTTGCTCGACATCGGACCAGCGTCCCTCGGAGACGGCTTGAGCCAGGCGTTCTTCAGGAGAGGGGGAGAGAATCACAAAGGCCGCGCCCACGAACAATAAAGCGACCCCGAGTCCAATGAGTAGAAATTGATTTTGTTTCATTTTGCCAACAATGCCGCACCTTTTTAGGAAGTGCGAATGGGGCGAAGAGCCGTTGAGTTTCGGGCCTCGAAATCACCCGAGGGTGCGAGCTTGGATTTGTATTCCGTGTGTCGCAAAGAGACCGATTCGGTGTTTGGATGGGATTCCCAGGAACGCCACTCTGGCTTTTTGAACTGGCTTGAAGGGGTTTTGTCACCGGCTTTCGGTCTCTTGTGGGACGGGGTGTGAGGCCTGAGAAGGCGACGGGTTTGGCAGGAGTCCTGAGCTTCGCCATTCTGAAGGGGCCGATCCGCCGAAAGGTTTCTTCCGGGTGACGGCGCAACGCGGTATTTGGAGCGCAAAAAGGGAAGGGCACCATGAGTGAAGCGATCAAAGAGGGGTTCTCCCAGCCGGCCTGGCCTTTACGGGCCACGACCCCGCCGCCCCATGTCTCTCTTGAGGATTGGCAGGATCCGGGTTGGCAGATGCGAAACCGGATTCGTAGCGCGGATGAGCTGTCGAGGTGGATTCAGCCGACGCCGGAAGAAGTCTCGGCCATCGAAGAACTGTCCACTCATTTTCGTTTTGTGATTACGCCTTACTACGCTTCCTTGATGGATCCGGATGATCCCAATTGCCCCATGCGGCGCCAAGTGGTCCCGCGTCCCGTTGAACTCGCCGACGCGGCCGGGCTGTCTGATCCACTCAATGAAGTAGAGCACTCGCCTGTTAAAAATGTGATTCGGGTCTACCCGGACCGCATCGCCTTCTGCGTGAATAACGAGTGCGCTCTTTATTGTCGCTACTGTCTGCGGAAGAGGATGGTGGGAGATGAGGACTGGACCATGCGCAAGCGTGAGCTTGAGATGGCTCTTGAATGGATTGCAGCAACCCCTGAGATTCGAGATGTTTTGTTGACGGGCGGAGACCCTCTGATTTTTTCGGACCGTCGATTGGAATGGCTTCTGAAACGTCTTCGATCGATTCCTCACGTTGAGTTGATTCGTCTCGGGACGCGCCTGCCCGTGACGCTGCCCTTTAGGGTGACTGATGAATTGTGTTCCATGCTTGAGCAATATCATCCGATTTGGGTCAATACGCATTTCAATCATCCGTCCGAGCTCACCGCCGACGCGGCTGCGGCGTGCGATCGACTTCTGCGAGCGGGGATCCCGGTTGGGAATCAGAGCGTGTTGCTTCAGGGAATCAACGATTCGCTTGAGGTGATGCAGAGGCTCTGCGAGACCTTGGTCCGGATGCGGGTGCGTCCGTATTATGTGTATCAGGCGCAGTTGCTTGAGGGCACCGAGCATTTTCGGGTGCCCATCGAGGAGGGCATGAGTCTTTTTCGAGGGATGCGGGGCAGGACCAGCGGGTTTGCTATTCCCCAATACGTTTTAGATACGCCACATGGGAAAGTGCCCCTGGATTATCCCTTCGCGCGCGGCCGTGAAGGCGACGACTATGTGGTGGAAGCCTGGGACGGGGCGATTTGGCGGGAGCCAAACCCGCGGGGCTAAGATGGGCTTTCTGGGATAGAGTACGGGCGGTGGGCTTGGCGATGCTTCTTGTTCGACCGCGTTTTGGGAGTGTTGCTTGAGTTTGAGAATTACATCAAGGAGAGTCCTCGATATGCAGAAGCGCCGTCTATGTCTGACTTGGCTTTTTGTTTGGTTGTTTGGGGTCGTTCATGTCGCCGGTGCCGAAGAAGCTCCGAGCGCCCAGGACTTGCAAGGGCGCTGGATTCCGTCTCTGACTTTTGATGTGCTCCTGTCCGATTGGAACGAGACGGGCACGGTGGACACCTTTGCTCAGGATTGCTCTGTGGGCATTCCAGTGCCGAACACCAACCCCGTGACCTACGTGTGTGGTCCAAATCTGTCCGGCTCAGCTTCGCCCGAAGTGAGTTCGGTGCAATATCGAGTGGGTCTTGATTTAATGACTCCTCGTTATCAAGTCGGGTCAATGAAGCTGCCGCGAGGTTGGGTCTTCGGGGGAGCGTTGATTAACCCGATCCAATCTCACCCGGTGGTGACGCGGCCTGAGGATGGCAAGTTCGTGCCTCGAATGCCTGAGCAGCTGGTCGATCAGGGATTCGATCCGCCCTTTAAAGGCGTCGCGGCCCAAACCGATTCGCGATATCTAGAGTCGGGGTGGTTCGTGGGAGTGGGCTCTGTTTTTGAAGTGCCTTACCGGGATTCCATGTTTCGATTTAAGGTGGGCGTCAATTACATGCGGGAACGAGTGGCGATCACTTCCCGGATGGCCTTGGTGGGATACGGTTTTATTCCAGATCCTCAAAACCCGGGCGGCGGAGCCGATGGCTATTTCACGGTGCGAAGCCGATTGGCGTCTGAAAATCAGACGTATCATTTTCTGGGTCCCATCGGTGAAGCCGAGATGGTTCTGGTTTCCGGAGCTCGCCTCGGGTTGAGCCTCTATGGACAGGCGCAGTTCTTATGGAATCTAGATACTTCTCCTTTGATCCGGGTGGTTGAATCCGAGTTTCCGAACGGAGAGATCGGGACTACGACCTTCACGTATCAGCCCAAAGACTTCTCCGTACGAGGGGCAATTGGGGTTCGATTGTCGTGGAATGCCGGATTCGGCTTTTGAACTTATGGAGGCGTGAGTATACCTGCCGTATTTGGTCTTAGAGGTGTATTCGTTTCTTGTCTTGGGGTGAACCGTTTTTCAGGGATTGGCGTTTTTTTCGCGGCGTGTTCGGCCGACATGTAATTGGAGAGAGTAAGCAGTGACACAGACTCAGACTGCAAGCGAACAGATAGAGATCCCCGACCGCGCCCGAGTGACCATTATCGGAGGAGGTGTGATCGGGTGCAGCCTCGCGTACCACCTCGGGAAAGCGGGCTGGAACGATGTGGTTCTGCTTGAGCGCCATAAGCTCACTTCAGGAACGACTTGGCACGCCGCGGGATTGGTTGTGACCTCGGGGTTTACGACAGAGACTTTGATGAAGATTGCTCGCTACACGCGCGATCTGTATGCGGAGCTTGAAAACGAGACGGGCTTTGCCACCGGTTTTCGACCTGTGGGGTTATTACAAGTGGCGGCCGACAAAGAGGTCTTTGGTGATCTGAAGCGAAAAGCCAGCTTTAGTCGACTCATGGGAGTCGACTCTCAAGAAGTGTCTGTCGATGATATTCGAAAGCTGTGGCCCATGGCTCGGACGGAGGATCTTCTTGGAGGCTTCTTTACTGAGGCGGACGGTCGAGCCAATCCTGTGGATGTCACAATTTCCTTATCCAAAGGGGCCAAGGCTTTGGGCGTTCGACTCATTGAGGGCGTTGAAGTCACCGATGTGCACAGTCAGAACGGCCGAGTGACTGGAGTGATGACCGACCAAGGTCCCATCGAATCCGAGATCGTGGTGAACTGCGCGGGGATGTGGGGGCGGCAGGTCGGCGAGATGGCGGGAGTGAGCTGTCCTCTTCAGGCGGCCGAACATTACTACGTCATCCTGGACGGAGTTGAAGGCATGGATCGCAATATGCCCATTTTGGAAGACCCGTCTGTCTATGGCTATTTCCGCGAAGAAGGCAGTGGCTTGATGGCGGGACTTTTTGAGCCCGTCGCCGCTCCTTGGTCACTGGATGGTATCCCCGAGAAGTCTGCCTTTACGGTCCTTGATCCAGATCTGGACCGAATGATGCCTTATTTGACCAATGCCCTTGAGCGTATTCCGTCCGCCCAGGACGCGACGGTGCGTCAATTTTTCTGTGGGCCCGAGAGTTTTACGCCGGATCTGGCTCCCTTGGTGGGTGAAGCCCCCGAACTCAAGAATTTTTATGTGGCCGCGGGTTTGAATTCCTTGGGGATTCTGCAGGGGGGCGGGATCGGCCGCCTTCTGGCTCATTGGATTATTGAAGGCGAGCCCGATATCGATGTGACCGAGCTGAATATTGATCGTTTTCAAAAGTATCAGACGAACCGGCAGTACCGGAAGGACCGCACCGTCGAAATCGTGGGTGAGATGTATAAAATTCATCACCCCAATGAAACATTTGAGACGGCTCGAAATGTCAAACGTCATATCTTGCACGACCGTTTGGCCTCAGCCGGTGCTTGCTTTGTTCAGTCTGCGGGCTGGGAGATCGCGGATTGGTATGCGAACGAGGGCGAGAAGCCCGAAGTCGAAGAGTATACGTGGGATCGTCAGAACTCCTTCGAAAATGTAGCGGCCGAGCATCGGGCTTGTCGTGAGGACGTTGTCCTGATGGACATGTCCTTCATGTCTAAGTTCAGCGTTCGAGGCCGAGACGCACTGGCCCAGCTGAATCGCATTAGCTGTAACGAACTCGACGTGCCCGTGGGTCGTATTGTGTACACCCAATGGACTAATCACGGCGGGGGCATTGAGGCGGACTTGACCATCTCGCGCCGGTCCGAGGATGAATTCGTGGTGGTTTGTTCCGATACGGTTCATCGTCATATCGAGACCTGGATGCAACGTCATTTCGATCCGGACGCGCACGTGACGATTACGGATTTGACCTCGGCCTATGCCATGATGACGGTCCAAGGGCCCAAGTCTCGAGCCCTGCTGAGTCGCCTTACGCCCGACTCGTTGGAGAACGATGATTTTCCCTATATGTCGGGCCGCGAAATCGAGATGGGGTACGCTCGGGTGTACGCTATTCGAGTGACTTACCTCGGCGAACTCGGCTGGGAATTGTATATCGCGACTGAGCACGCACAGGATGTGTATGAACGCCTGGTTGAGGTGGGGCCGGAATTCGGATTGCGACACGCAGGCCTTCAGGCGCTGAGCAGCCTCCGTTTAGAAAAAGCCTACCGCGATTTCGGTCATGACGTAGTGAATACCGACACGCCCATTGAGGCTGGACTGGGCTTCGCGGTGAAGCTCGACAAGCCGGGTGGTTTTATTGGTCGTGACGTTCTCGCGAAGCAGAAAGAGGCGGGCGTGCCTCATCGACGGTTGGTGCAATTTATTCTTGAGGATCCCGAACCTTTACTCCTTCACGGTGAAGTGATCTGGCGCAATGGAGTTGCAGTGGGATACATCCGGGCCGGCGCCTACGGGCACACGCTTGGAGCCTCTGTGGGGCTCGGTTACGTAGAGGCCGACGAGCCTGTGACAAAAGCCTATCTCGACTCGGGTGAGTGGGAAGTGGAATTGGCGCTTCAGAAACATCGTGCCCGTGCCTCTCTTCGTCCCCTTTACGATCCCAAGGGAGAGCGAATTAAGAGTTGACGGCAACGTCGCTCTAAGAGAAGTCGGCGCGACGCGGTATATGAATAGGCCCTGCGAGGTCGGCCAGGCACGGATCAAAGAGGCTTCTGAGTGAGTGCGAGGTGAGCCGAATGAATGCGGAGGCGGGAGCCATGACTCCTAAGAGAGACGTTTGGCTCAAGGGAGTTCGTCTTCTCATCTATCTGGGTGTGCTTGCCAACACCTTCTTTTACGTGTTTCTTGATTTTTCAAACTTTCAGATATTGCTGCCCGAAACGCCTCTGATTCAAAAGGTGCAGACTTTCGCTGTCACCATTGATTACATGGGCTGGCTGATGACCATGGGGGTTCTCTATTTTCTGGCTCGTTGGCGAGAGGTCGATCAGATTGGTCAACGTCGGACAGTTCTTTTGGGTACGTTGGCGACTCTCGGGGCGGTGGCTCTTTCTCTGGCTTTCTATCTCTACGTCCTCGGGTATTTCTATTATGACGATTTTGAACCCTATGCCTCAAGTCAGGTTTGCTCTTTAGCTGAAGTAGAGACGTACTACCTAGACGACTGGCAGCTTTATCAATCCCTTACGGCCGAAAATTGTGAAGCTCTATCTGGGGGCGACGTGTTT